>Ga0209454_1001655_pt1 | contig 14269 bp, 11 predicted proteins | sample WorMetHERISLAND1_2_FD_187400 | JGI IMG/M metagenome (GOLD analysis project Ga0209454, IMG submission 187400) | Marine gutless worms symbiont microbial communities from Max Planck institute for Marine Microbiology, Germany - Olavius geniculatus... | ecosystem: Host-associated > Annelida >...
CCATAATGTAATGTGGTATCATTGGCTCATGCCAATCAGCTGCTAGTTAGAGATTGTAAATCACTTCTGGACATGAGCCTGACTCGAGTAAGCAGCACTATAGCAAGTAGTTATGCCTTTAGCCAGCAGAAGATAACTCAAACACAAATAAACACAAACCAGTAAATCCTGAACAAATCTGTTTAGAAAGATCACTTTCATGCAGCCTGTTTGTAGTCTGAATGATGCATCAACACCACTCATGTCCAAATAATTCTTCCCTTCTGTTGCATTGTCAAAGAGTGTAATATCAGCATTGAAAACTTCATCACCATCAAAAGACAACACCTGGAAAATGCATTTACCTTTTAATACTATCAACTCATAATATACATTTGGAGTAATCAGTGCAGTGCTACTGATAACATTCTTAACATAGATTAGATTAACATGGTTTCATTTTGTTGGAATACATTTCATAGCATTTCATAATCAAATGGCTCAGCAACAATATGAAACCTACATCCAGACAACTCATCTGCAAAATCAGCATAAACTAACATTTGTATGCCTCATAAAGTCACAAGTAAGTAATAATAAAATACCAGCATGTATAATGGCCACACACTGCTATCTAAACTGACAGCAAATACAATATGATGTGTAAAAAAGTGGAACACAAACATGTTACATAGAACTGGTAATTAGACAGTTTGGAAAAACATTAGACTCAATCATCGGAGTAAAAACAAGACCTCGGCAAGCAGATCTGGCTGTATTATAATTTACAAATCAATATTAATCAACCAGCACTACGAGCATGCAGAATAATGGATTACTGTCAATTTGGGAGGCAAGAACTATTCTGCCATATGCCAGATGACTAGGTTTCAACCAGTGGCATCAGCTTTTTTTCACTGACCATGAGACAAGTTATTTCGAACAAACCTTTGGATAGAAAGCATCAGTGATGAGATCTCGGACACAAATATCATGCAGTGACGTAGCAACACTTGTTTGATGACGTTGCATAGTAACATTCACGTTCAGTCCTGACAACAAAACAAACTAAACTGTTTATTTTGTTTGTACTGCACACAGATTTCAGCACTTTAGTTACAGTCAGACACATTTTGACAATCAGATATCAAAATCTACACATTAGTATATACACATAACTGGCTAGTATTTACTGCAATAATCACTAACAGACACTATCAAATATCTTTCCTCAGTCATCTCTTAAGTACCAAGCCTGTTATCACGAATGCTATACTAAACTGATACTTCTATATGCAACTGCCTAAAAACAGAACTCTGCAAAATGAACATTTGTCACAATATTGGTATACATACACCAAATTGATAAACTGAAACCTGTCTTATATCAGACAACTCTGCATGTAGACGAACAAGCAAATACACGCGGCACTCAAAAAATTAATCCACCTTTGAATAAATAACAAGTGAAACAATAACAGCAATGCAGTTTAAAATATAAACCCTTTTCAGTCATTAAAAGCTAAAAGTTAAACTGGAAACATGATAAGTAGCAAATATGTTTAATCCATAGCGAGAAATGCAATGGCAAACAAAAAGTAGAGAAACCTGCTACTTGCACGTCTGTCAAAAGCCTGTCGGAGTTGCAGACAGCTGCTAATACACTGTTCAGTTTTGCTACTACTGAAACTTCGACGATGTCTTTATCTGATCTCACACGAGCTGCAACACCACACGCATACATAGACACATACAGTTTACAGCAAGAACCAATAAAGTGCAAAATACACCACATGTTATGTCTAGTCTACCTATCTTTCATGCCCACCAGAGTTTATGCCATCTTATGAAACCTTGAATGGGCAGTGGAAATGTATTTTTATATACCACATGGCCTTCCTGCCTCGAAATCACCAACGCCAAAGTGATAAAAACCAAAGAAGACCAAACGCACTGAGGAGAGTGACATGCAAATTGCCAGAGACGAGGCTGATTGTTCACATTTAGTACAACAAACAATGTCAAACAGGCCAGTTTTAGACTACACTTGAAAGTGCTGGTAAGTTCAGCAGATCTATTCTACGATACAACTGATTTCCAGACAAAAAGCATGCCGACGCTAAAACCTTTTCCTGACAATTTTATCACCATCCAAGATGCAAAAATCAGCAGCAGGGTAACAATAAATTTAAGAGCTAAAGTCACTTTTCTCTGCAGATAACGACCATCAGTCCATATCATTATTGCTAGAATGACTGGAAATGTGAAGTAACAAACCTTTACTCTTGGCAGGTTTGGTCAAAGCTGATGAAACGGAAGACAGAGATAAAGTGGAAGAGAAACGGCGTTTGCGCGTTTTGCCGGCAGCAACTGATGATGAGATGACTTTTGACTTTTCGACAGCAGCAGCAAATGTCTCCAGCACAGCAATGAGACTTGCCACTGCGTCCTCGTGAAGCAAAACTTGTAGTATGCTGAACTCGACAGAGATATGCTGAAGTGTGTTCTTATAAACCGTTGAGAATTCTGGATGTCTTTTCTGAGCCTGAAATATATCACTCCGTGATCACTTCAGATCACTAACTCTCACGTCGCTGCTACTAAAACTGCCCTTGTTCCAATTACATTAATAACCACAAAGTAATAATGAGAAATTAACATACTATATTTCCACTACTTGCTGCTGAAAAGCAAAGAAAGATAAGTATATAATTTTCTTATTTTCCAACATTGCTCTCACATAAAACAAATCAGCATCACCATTGCTGCGAGAGACAAGTTGCTCTGTATGTTTATGACAAATTTATAAACCATATCAATTAGAGCTGCCATATTATCTGTCATAAGATTACCACATATTCTAGCAACACACCAATACCAGCTTAAGATGCATAATAATAAAATAAGTGCAGCCATTTTATTAAATACTCTGAAAACTATGAACCATCTGCCATATTCCATAATATACTATAGGTATACAATCATGAAGCACATACTTTGAGCAGTCTCACAGTCAACAAATGATTTGTTTCAGCTTCACCAGATGGCGTGTTTATCAGCGTAATGCCATCCATTCCTGTGAATAATACAACAAACACTGCAATATATTGACTGACACTGTATTTGCATCTACACTGACATCAATAAAATGACCCCGATTTATTTTACCAATTTATAAAGAAAAGCTGAAACAAAAAAAGCAAAAAAGCAAAAGTGTGATGCAAAACAATATAAAATGATGATGCTGGAATAGATTGTTTACACCTTTGTTTTGACAACATATCTAAAGCAGTGAACCAACAAAGCTTTCAGCTTTCATTAAGTTAAGCAACAGATTAATCACCCACAAGTCTAAAATGGAGCAAATGTTCAACAACAACAGTTATAAATCGTTTTTCAACTAGCCGCCAATTATTCACCATAACTCACACATTCTGCATTAACAATTTCTCACACACCCTATGTATGCATGCCAGTGCCCAAAACTGCTGACATCAACTTCAACCAAATATTTCGGTCACGATTCAAGCATGCTAGACTAAACCTATCTATAATTACTCGGATGGCATTGAGCTTACGCTAAGTAATGCAGACTGTTCTTTTTTTCATAAAATAAACAAAGACCAGAACAAGTTACCTGCAGCAGCAGTAGATCCATACTTTGTCAGCCATGCCTCAACCTCACTGGAAGCTGGAGACAAATATCACACACACCACCCTTCAGTTTTTGCATATTCAAAATGATAACCAAAACCGAAAGTCAGATAGCAAATTACGAAAAACTAAGTGAAAACGTTCTGCTGCATGACCTGTAGTCAAAATTTCTATAAAAAAAACACAAAAATATAAGCATAAATTTATTTTCCAATAACACACTATGAATGCCCAGATCAACTCAGCTTTCTATTCCTTTGGAGAATGTAAATTGAGTACCAGCCTGCCCGGCTGTGGTTAAGCTGTAGCTCGTTCACCTGTGTTGGGTGGCAGGTAATACTGTGTGATTCCATATGGCAAATGACACGCCATACTTAAAGATTCCTACGTGCAGCTATTCACATTTGAACATTTTCATGAATAAATGTTGGTATTTTCAGTATTTCTCAACAACGCATTTAGGAAAGTGAAAAGTGGTGATCAACGACTCAACACAAATGGGTGATGGAGCTTACGAGAGTATTCCAAATGCTGGAGGCAGACAGCAGCCAGAAAAGCATCGATGCACAGATCAAATGAACGCAGCGTCAGCTGAGTACCAAGTCTACTGACAATGAGCTTCAGTGCTGGATTGACTGAACTGCCCTGGCACTGGGACAATGTCAGGCATATCTACACCAGCCATCAGTGACTGCATGTTTACCAAGTTGCACATAAAAACTCAAACATATTTGGTTAATGGATATCACACAATCGAACAATTTCAGTCGAAAACGATCAATTAGCCTTGATCACTAGTGTCTTCAAGTATTCACCATGATCACCATTCACTGCAGTTATCGAGGCTAATTATTTCCAAAACTTTCTATTATTGTTTGACCTACATAAAGCATGTTCAATTTTCATGTGCCACCCTGCAACAATGCAGAGTTGATCAGTTTTACATAAACACATCCAGCATCTTGGTAACAGTAAAAAGTAATAACGTTACTGTTTATTGCTACAGTATTACAGGCAGACCACATGCTCTGAAGACAGCTGCAAGCAGCATGGAACAGTTCTTTTATTGCAACTGCAACTAGCTGCAACTCATCATGAAATGGCATTTTACTCTCGAAAAAACTACAAAATCAGCAACAATCTCTGAGCCTAGTAATAAAAAGAAACTGTAAGAAAAGACAATATTTAGCCTGGCTTTTGCTGCAATAGTGATCAAATAAAAACACACAAACTTCAACAAAATACTGAATACTGCTTGCACTGGGCCAAGTAATGCCATTTTTACTAGGAAACAAATCCTACAGCCACTATGCTTCAATACAACAAAAATATGACTAAAAACGAACAACTGTAGCTTCTCATTTTAAAAAAATTTATTAAATAACTCAAAAAATATCCATTAATGAACTTTACCTGCTTTATCTCAAATGACAGTTCAATTTCTTTGGCATTGATGTAAGCACTTTCAACTTTCTGCTGTTCGGACTTCTACAAAAAAATACAACTTACTAAAAATAACAGAATTTATAAAAAATAACATTTTTGAAACAAAAGACAACAATAAAATGCTGCAACTTGTCATTCCACATGTGCACATCCATACAAATCTTTGTCACTTTCTTTCCGTCTCCCACACACATAATCAAACATGCATATGCACACAATAAGATAATGCTGGTTCCCTTATGTGATTTGCTACAGTCATTACTATAAGAGAAAAGTTAAGTTAAAATAGCACAAGAGTGAAAATGCAGTGAATATGCACCTGTAACTCTTGAATGGTAAACAGTTCTTCTACATCTTCTCGAATCGGCATTAGTTTTGCATCTGGAGCTTTCAGCTAAAACATACAAAATAAAAAAATGAACTGCAAGAAGCTGAACTTACATGCATATATCAAAAAACTCACAGCATGCTGTGTCCAATCAACACAGTTGCTGCACGCTGGGCCAAGTTAATACCGATATCTGGCCAGGGCGACTGTTTCTGAACACTATCTCAGTATATAACCAGTCAACTCGGTATCCAGGGTAAGTAAATCGAGTAGCGGACTGTCTGGCTGGATTTAAGGCAAGATACGTTCACCTGAACAGGTAACACATTGTAATTCCATATGACAGAATGATGATGCTCTGTAGCTCAGAAACAGGTTTACGTAACTGTTGCACCCTATAGCCCAATCTTCAACTGAAAAGACAACATCGAGTGCATACTGATTCGGCAAATTCGTCAACATCCTCATCTGTGGCTGCTGAATATCCTTCTGGCAGAGGAATACTGACAAGAACTTGAAGCATTTCTGCGACACAATCGTCAGTCAGACCAACGGACAATGTCGGCAACTCCCCGAATACTTTCAGACTGAAAAAAAAACAAAACCAACACAATGATCATCTACTTTGCTCCACATACCGGTATCTCATTACAAATACACAACTCTTTATAGTTGCCTTCCCGCAACTTGCAGACATGTTCATTAACTATTCATCTGGCATACACATATGTATGTTTGTAAGTCAAAAACAGATTCACAGTAAAGAAGTAAAATAAAACCAATAGAACAAAAATAAAACAAGAATTCCAAACACCTGTACATCACAAAATGATTAAAAAAATAATCCTGTCACACATATTAAGCAAAACTCGAAATCTGCATTATTGTAGCTGTTTGTTTTAAAAAAATACACAAAATCCTTAAATTTCTACAAACTCTGATCCAAAATATTTTAACACAGTTTTCAGAAAATATGACATAATCATTCACACCGGCTCTGAAAATTGCTATGTAATGCATGCAACTGTTGTAGCATGTTGTTGGAAGGTTTCTGCTGTGCAGTCTGTAGTATAAGACAGAGCAATACATTACCGAGGAAGCTCAGGATCATCGACTATACACTGGAATACATCGACATTCACTGCAAGTGGATTCAACACGTGCAAGCTTGACTGTGCTGACCGTCGAGCTGACACCCAACTCTCACCTGTCACAACACATACACAGTAAGTAAGTAAGTAAGTAAGTAATATAGCGCGTTAACTCTAGCAACCTCGAACGCGCTCGATGTGCTAGTAATGCGAGAAATAAAAATGTTTTAGATGACGTATGAAAGTAGGTAAACAGTGTGAACTGCATTTGAGAGTGTTCGGCAGAGCGTTCCAAGTAGATGGACCGGCATGTCCAAAAGCACGGTTTCCGTAGGTTGTCATCTTGATCTGTGAAACCTGCAGTTGACCATGGCTTGCAGATCGCAGATGCCTGCGACTGTCAATGCTGGTAACTGGCTAGCAGAGGTCAATCAGGTATTCAAGAGCCATGCTGTGACGACACTTGTACACCTGAATGCACAGCCGGAACCTAATCCGATCAGTGACATCCAGCCAGTGCAAAAACATGGCGCCGGAAATGTGCCAGTCCCCAATCAGTGCCACACAATTCCTACTAATAGTAGCGGTAGTGGTAGTAAAAAGGTTAAAAAGTTGAAGGGCTGGTAATTGGATGTGTATAGTTGTTCACTCAAACCCATCTCAGAACTAAAGAGTGTCACCTGCCATACAGAATCATGCAGTGCTACCTGCCAATGGACACAGGTGATTGTGCCATGCCTTAACCCAAGTCAAGCAGGCCAGCACTCAATTTACATACTGTGGAAGTATGGAAGGCTGAGTTAACCTTGGTGTTTGTTTTTATATTAAAATGGTTTACTTGTCCATAAACAGTCACAGATCCAATTGCTATGAACTCAATTAAGACACGAACCCAAGATAAACCTGATGATTCGATGTCCTAATTGTTACACCACCGAGCCAACAGTATGAAAACACAGTCACAATAAATTAGAACTCTACTACTGCAGTGTCCTATCCAGTGACCCTGTTATCCAGCTGAACAAAAAAGCAGCATATGACAGTGATTACAAGTTTCTTCCAGCTGTACACTTTCAGCTCCTCTGACATACTTAAAACTTCATTATTCGGCAATATCCATGATATTCCGTAACTTTAATTCACACAAGTAAACCACACAAAAAAAATCATCAATGTAGAAAAAATACGCTTATGATAAGTACATATAAAGACCTGTTGATGCAAACAGAATCTGAACACTCTTCAGGCTCATGTTGAACTTGTTAAATGCACGTTCCTGCAAGTCAGCCAAAGATGTCTCCTGTGCAACGCAACACAATTTAGTTCAGGAACACCGTTTACACGATATACAGTCTAGTAACAAAAAAAAATTCTAATGGCTGCATTTGTGCATAAAAACTGCACACAGAGTAAAGACATCTCAATCTTTAACTGGTGAATAAACTGACTATTAACATGCAGCTAAACTATTTATAATTTACCACATGTGACTGCAGAATCACTTAATAACAACCAAACATGAGTACTTTTTATATAATACCATTATAAGGTTTTCATTACAAAAGCAGCATATCAACAACACATATTTTCTCTTGTCTCTGACACATCCTCTGAAACCAAAAACAAATTTATAGCTTTATATTATGTAACATGCTAACAAACTCACTTTCAAGATCACACTATTCATTTTGATATATCATCATTCATCAATGAGGCTCTGATATGACCTTAAACAGAAAAGTCATGCTATCAGCTCAAACCATTACAATTCTGTCACTCGAGAGCCACTGCAGTGTTTGCCACAAACTGATGCAACATAAAAGCAACCCGTGAAACTAGTAAAACTAAGTCAACTGAGACACTGTAGTGTAGATAGATATACTTAGATTTGACAATCCAAACAAATTCCACAAAAATAAAACAAGTCAACACACAGGAGATGAGAGTTGTTCACTGTCGGCTGTTAAGCGTGACTGCTGATCTGTTTGTACACTGAGTTCTCCGAGATCAATTACAATCACACGACATTCTCTACAGTTCACACAGACAATTTACCATCAATTGATTCAACAATACATATATCTCAATCTTATCACTTCTACTACTTCAAATGTAGGTATTTCTTTAATCAACCAAACTGATCCAAGTCATTTATTTACATAACTTCTAAACAAAGCTCGAATTTTGCACAGCATTAAGTGGTGCAACTGCATCTAGTTAAAAACCTGGCATGATATATGATATGATATAATACAATACGATAAATGATTTGCAATGGAAAACTCATAGGCAAGCTGCCAGTTTAATGTAGCACATAAAGTACAATAAAATTGAAAATGCATTAAATAAAAATGAAATGAGAAAAATTATAATAAAAGCTACAGAGCAGTAATCAAAAAAACACTCGGAATAACATAATGGCTGAACAAAAAAGTCACACTCATACGGTGTGTAAATGCCATGGTCTGGTACAATGATACATGTCGGCTCCAGACAAATGCTGATGTCCGTTGTTGTATGCTGGCGTAATGTTGACTGCAGTGTAGCAGCTGTCTGTCTGCGTACCTTGTCAAGCTTAGCTGCAGCAGCAGCTTGCAATCTACACCAATCAACACACAGTGCAAATGTAAATATGATTTGTTTAAATAAAAACATCTTCATAGTGAATAGGCTCAACATCATCTTGCTATCAATAAGGCAAGCCTGCACCTAGGATGGCACTTGCAGTGTCAAAAAACACTTCAGTTTTAACGCTTTTTCAGTTTGGAACTCATTGTCATATAACTATGGATCCGCCAAACTTCTCAGCAATTTTAAGCAAAATTTTTTTAAAACTAACCGTTTGATATTGCCTGTACTATGATTAACAAATAATGCAGAAAAAACTTACTGCACCATGTAGACTGACTCTGGAGGACGAAAGAAAGCAGCCAGCAGCATGACAGTTCTCTGCATGAACAATAATAGCAACTTAACATCATTAACTGAGCAAGCAATAACAAATTGTAAACTGCTGTATTCTTCAACTCAGCACACATATTGCAATTTGTGCACGATCCAAGACCAAGTGAGTAAGTGAGTGAGTAGGGTTCTGTCCCTGCCCGCCACAGTACCGGTATACGCCATTTCGGAGACGGGCAGATGGAAACATTATACTCTTGTTATTAAAACACATTTAATAAATCATAATATACAAGAAGGGTGCATAGAAAAGTGCAAAATACATCTTTTATTTAGTTCTAGCAACCAAAAAGTCTACAAAATAATCAGACTTGATCATTACAGTCATGCAGTAAAAGGTGGTCACACACAGTGTCCAGCATGATCGCTCTTCACTCTTCTAAGCACAGACTTTGACAGGTCAATGTTAAACATAAAATTGTCTTTCAAACTCAGTGTATTCAACATACGAAAACTTTAGATGAATATCACAAACAACATATAAGCAACTGAAGTGGAAGCACGCTTACTGCATCATAGATGACCTCGAGTGGCCTTGCAGTCATGACAATCCGAGTGTCAGAACAGTGCTCGAGTGGATTCGTCTCAAACAACAAGCTGACAAACTTGTCCGACGTGTCGCCCGAACCACAGAGTGTGCCAAACGATGTTGCAATGATGGGCAGAGTACCAACCTCAGCATCCGCAGTTCCCTCGAGCTGAAATGACTCCATGACTGTCTGAACGCTGTCATCACACAGTCGCATTGCAATCAGTTTTAGACACAGAAACCTATTTCCAATCTATGGCTATAAAAATAAAAGATTTACGCACAGAACTCAATCTGTTGCATGTTAGCTCATTGCTATTGCAAAACTCTGAGTCACTGGGTGTTAAACCTAACTAAGTATCAACCAAACCACGTTGACTGGACGTAACCTACAGCATATAATCCAAGCTGGTTCGATAGCCAGCTCCATTAACAGCCAGCCAATCCTAGTTACAGGCTCTTTACTGTTATGCAATAGTCACCAATCTTCCCTAGCTATTGCCAAAATCATCGCTACTACTTATTCTGCCTATCTTCGAAAGGATGGCCAGGTTGAGCTGGTTTTAAGCTGCAGACGAAATACAATATTCCATTTTCAAAAATAATGAACTGGCTAAAACTAAACAAGAAACGTTTCTGACAGCACCTGATGGACTTTGCTGCTGGTCGTTGCAAAAAGTCGGTACAGAGACCCTTCAGACTAATGTTTGTAATAATTGGCTGCCTACACCGCAAACAAAACACAGAATTACAGCATCAGTGAAGCACATAATATAATCCAGTGCACAATGAAAATTATTATTATGATTTATAAATATTTAAATGCTAATCAGTACTAGCAACGAAAGAGTAGCATAGTCTTCTAAGAACTTTAGCATTAAGATTCTGAGAATGTGTCAACATAACTGCATCTCTCAAATCCTTCTGACTGTACATGCACCAGAAAAAAATAAAACATTACAATAAATTGCATATAACTAACTGGAGAGAGATATCTTTCAGCTTCAGTCGCAGACTTTTCAGCAACAAATGCAGCTTCACAGCCACAAACTACCACACAGCAGTATGGAATTATACAGTCCAAACATAAACATAAACTCAGCATCGACAAAACATAAGCGAAAATGGAAATAAATAAATAATTGAAAAAAATGATGGAGAAAATGTTTGAAGCAAACAAAAAAGACATGGCTTTACTGCAACACATCACATGCCAAAAAACACATCATCAAGATTGACTGCCACATCTATGCAACAACTTGTGAAAATGGTTGTTGCCATTGTCATTGTACAAAGTTAGCTAAATGTAGCTTGGGCACAAAAAGTTGTTACACAAACATTCTAACTCTAAGATAACATCACCAAGAATTGGTAACACTAACCAAATACTCACAACTAAAAATGTACCAGCAGTGAGCCAAAATCATTCGAAAGAAGGCAGCCATAGTTGTAGAAATGTGAAACAAAAGTTGTAATTTAATGAATTATGATAATTTATTAGTTACATTATAACATACAATGACTGTTTAACTTTGTAAAATAAAAAAAAACATACTTCCTTTGGAAGATCACTGGACACGTTTTCCTCATAGCCAATAGCATCATACAGTTTCTGTCGTTCATCGGCTGTCATGACTTCCTGAACCTTTTGCTCTGTCAACACAGATGCCATTAACATAGAAGATAACAAAACATCATTACGGGTGAGCTAAACGGCAATTTCTTTCTTTCCTCTACAGTTCTGTAATCTTAAAGATGTACGTGACTCGACATGCCGCCCTTATGTACAGTGTAACTTACTAATCTTGCCATGTTGTTATATGACCTACTTTGTTCTATCTTTCACAACAGTGTCTGGGGTGTTATAAACGCCCACAATCTCACTTAGTCACGTGTGACGACTGAAACGTGTCTCACGTCTCAATATTATATACACATTTCCCATGCATTGAAACAAGCACGATGTTTCATTATGATCAAAAGTGTTTCTGCCTTTATATACTTAGATAACACAAGTGTGACCATGATAAAATGTATACTTAAATCATTAAAGGTAAGCCTCTTGCCACTAACAGGTGTTCTGCAAACAAGTCTGCATTAAAGTTGCTTGAACAATATTCCACCTTGCGGAGATGTTGACAATAAAGAGTTAACACGGCCTACCGACGGTTTTCACTTCGGCCGTGGCTTGCTTTCCACGTCCAAACCAGCCACTGAACCATCCGCCACCAGACTGAGTTTCTTGCGCCTTCTTGGCGCCTTCTCTCTGAGCCTGAATTACAAAAGATTGCCAATTACCCACAGTCTTTCATGTGCTGTTCTATTCAGAAAAATAGACAAATAGTCCGCCATTTGCAGAACACTACATTCAGTCACAAAGATTATTAATCCACTCCAAAACTGAAAATACAAAGTTATAGTTATACAAAAAAACTATAAAATACTGCCAAGTATTCTAACCATACAGTGCACAACATGTAAGCAGAATACTTCACAACAAACACAAAAAAACCTGACATAGATGAATACATAAACGTGTAAATACTTGGTTTTTTCATTACCACAGAGTGTTACCACAAACAATCTGCTTTCATTTTATAACTTTTTTATTTTTAATTCTTATTAAGGTGCGTTTTAGACCAACGTGTATTGTAACAAGGTTAAAAAAGGGGTTGCGCTTATACCAAGTTAAATATTAATGTTTTGACACAATATAAAGTTCTTAACAACATTGATGGTTTTCAATAAGTGAACTTCAATTGGAATGAACAGTTAACGTACAGCAATTTCAGCCTGTTGTCTCATCAGCATGATGTTGAACACATCCAGCTGTTTCTCACATTGCTACGCCACACAATACAATGCATACATGCACATGCTTATTGTAGGTGATCAGAAACAATTTTAAAAAAACAACATTTCCACGACAACTGCAAAAAATATTATAAGCCCTGTGTGGTTGTGAACTGTGAGTCGCCTCATCTGCACTTGTTTTGCAAAAATCTGCACTGTGCAATCACTTGACATAAAAACACAAACAAATACCAAAAATCAGGCTAAATCAAATTCAGATATCATGCCATAATTAAAGAATCACAAGTCACTTGTCAGCTCCCTATAGTAAATATGGGGAAAAACCTTTAATTTTTTTTTGATTTTAAAGGTTTGTGACCTTGACCGTGGATTGCATTTGGGTCATATGGCATACAATCATGTATCACTCACAGACCTCTATATACCAAATTTCATTCAAATCGAAAATTTTTAGTGAACAGACAAATGTGATGGCTGAATGGATGAATGCACATACGTATGCACAGGCAAAACATCAAGGCCAACTTAAAGGTGCTGACTGAACAACTTACAAGCAGTTTAACAACTACACTAAAGCACCTCAATATTCGCCAGTAGGTCAGGTGCATGTTTAGTGGAGAGCAGTTTAATCTTGAACAAGTCTTTGTAGTGGGTGCACAACTGACGATGTGCCTTCATATGTTGCCATGACCACATCTTGTGACGTCTTCTCACAGTCTCCTCCAGCACACAGGTGTATGCAAACTTCCACCTGAATCATAACAGCAAGCCTCAAACAAGAACATGCTTATTCTTAACAGTGATCATTATTCTCACAGCCTAGAAATTTTAGAAGTATTATAAGCAAAAAAGCTCAAATTCCTTATTCTAGCTGACTATGACTTTATTAACATCTTTCTATTCCATCTACTTGATAACATTCATAGCGTCCGAAATCCATAAGGCTTTCAAAGCAACAAAAAAATTGTGCGAGTTAAATATGGCCCAATACTCACAGTACTAAATCAACTTTCAAAAATAAAAATCAAAACTGTAGAAACTGACACCCATAAAAAACTTATGTACACGAAATGTATTGCCTACCACAATTGGTTGCTATTTCGCTGAGTTGACAAAATTACTCTGTGTCTGCGATATTGTTCGGCACGTTTCATTCTTTCCATTGACTCAACGAGCTCCATCAGCAGCTGATACTGCACACGACAGCAGAGCAATCTATTAATGTGTAAATTCATAACAAACATCACTTAAACAAAGTTCTCAGAAGTGTCTGTTACCAGTGGGCATGATCAACAAGAAGCCCAGCTGTCGCTAGGATAGCCAACCGTACTGGTTCAGTGACCTTCAAGGTCATCCAAGGTCAATGATTACCATCTAATCTGACAGGGCGTGTGCTACTTTCTATTAGTGATTAATAGTAACCTTGGCCGTATCTCTCACTGTTTCTGAGATAGGGGCACTTATAGC
>Ga0209454_1001656_pt1 | contig 14267 bp, 9 predicted proteins | sample WorMetHERISLAND1_2_FD_187400 | JGI IMG/M metagenome (GOLD analysis project Ga0209454, IMG submission 187400) | Marine gutless worms symbiont microbial communities from Max Planck institute for Marine Microbiology, Germany - Olavius geniculatus... | ecosystem: Host-associated > Annelida >...
GAACCAGCGAAGCTCTTTTACTGTTGTGTGGATTTTTGATCAATACAGCACGCAAACAAAACGTTCCAGCTGACAGCATGCATCAGAGGGCAGATCGTTGTAATTTCCTAGCAGTGCTAGTGCATCCAGGATCTCATCATCACAAGACATGAATGCCTTGAAGCACCAGTATTTGGTTTTGCCAGCAAATCTACCAGACACGTCAGAGCCTGTCAAAGCATGAAGACCCAACAGCGCAGAATTGCGCTTTTGTCCTAATTTGTTGTGTATGTTACAGACAGAAATGTTCTTTTTCAGCCTGCCTTTTCCGGTTAGAAAGACTGTAGAAACTGGCAAGTGTGGATACATGTGAACCAGTAGCAGCAAGACATCTGTGTCTGGAGAACTGACCACAAGTTCTGCCTCCTGGGGAACAGAGGACAAAGAGGACCAAGGGAAAGTCAACATATTACCATGTGAAGGACACCACTTTAATCCAGAATATTTCCCTGAAGGACTTTCTCTCTGATATCCGGACCAAAGCAGAACTCGCCGAGTATTTGGCTGACAAGGTTGTACGCCGCCACTGCAGGAGCTCAAACAACAGACTGAAGTAATTTATGGTGACCTCAGGAATACAAACCAAGGGCAATGTTGATATTCCAGACTCGCTTCTCACTCACAGTCAAGAAGAGGCAGACACGTTGCTTATACTGCATGCTGTAAATGTTCCCCAGGAGGCAGAACTTGTGGTCAGTTCTCCAGACACGGATGTCTTGCTGCTACTGGTTCACATGTATCCACACTTGCCAGTTTCTACAGTCTTTCTCACCGGAAAAGGCAGGCTGAAAAAGAACATTTCTGTCTGTAACATCCTACAAAACTTAGGACAAAAGCGCGCTTCTGCACTGTTGGGTCTTCATGCTTTGACAGGCTCCGACGTGGCTGGTAGATTTGCTGGCAGAACCAAAGACTGGTGCTTCAAGGCATTCATGTCTTGTGATGATGAGATCCTGGATGCATTAGCAATGCTAGGAAATTACAACGATCTGCCCTCTGATGCATGCTGTCAGCTGGAACGTTTTGTTTGCGTGCTGTATTGATCAAAAATCCACACAACAGTAAAAGAGCTTCGCTGGTTCCTCTACTCAAATCGTGCAGCCGAAGGAGAAAACCTTCCACCAACTTCTGGTTCACTGGACTTACATATTCGGCGCGCACACTACATAGCCATGATTTGGAGGAAAGCTGGTGAAAATCACCCACACCTCCCAGCACCTGTTGCATTTGGTTGGACATTTGACACAGGTTCAAGTCACTTCTCTCCTGTTCGATGTTTGAATCCACCAGCTCCTGAGGCAGTACTGCACCTGATAAAGTGTGGATGCAAAACTGGATGTGAAGGAAGGTGCAGTTGTCGCAAAAACAATATCCCATGTACAGAATTCTGTCGATGTTGGGTTTTCACTTGCAACAACAAAACAAGCCAGCCAGGGATAAATGAAGAGAAAGACATTTGCTATTTACTGCTAAAACCACATCTATATACCATGTGACTTTTGCATCTTTTTCATTCATAAAATGACTGAACAATAACTAACGTGGTTTCATATAGTTATCTACAATGTGTTTATTGACTTGTTCATATAAGTTGTACCACATGACCAATACATTCCTTTAATCAAACACATAAGGTCTTTAAACATTTATTTTCAATATCATTGTATGGACTATGGTGTCGAAATAAGTAGAATTTAATGTAAACGGTAGCCATTTTGGACGCCATCTTGAAATTAGGCATGTAAATCGCAACTTTAGCCTAAATTTGATGATTCCATTGGTTTTGTCGTGCCAGAAAACCTATGTTTAAATACTTTGTTTGTAATTATATCATGTGTACTAGCGAAGGTATTGAATTATTGCTAAACGGCAGCTATTTCGGCCGCCATCTTGGATTTCGGACCCTTAGAATGTGAAGAAAAAATGACACCCAATTTTTTTAAAAAAACTTATGATATCTTCTTCCAAAATCAAATGAGTTTTTGCTTTTACCAAACAAAATACACGAATTTTTATTTCATGACAAATGAGCCTACACTAGTTGGAGCTGTCGGTGGACACTTTGAACATTCACACTGACAATGGAAATCTGGCATCTGATCATTAGTTAACTGTGTTGTTTGACTTGTTTCAGCGATGTTATTGAACTGGTGTTGTAGCTTGGACATTTTTAACGCTGAAAAATCGTAGGCGGTCATATTTAAAAATCTATAACTTCATCATTTTTCAATGGAATCATATTTTATTTGGCATTTAGCCGTAGAACAATTCCAGAAATAAATCTGTAAAATTTCAGATTAAAATGCTAAACGGTTGCTGAGAAAACAGCGAAAAACTTTAGGGGGCTACTTTTTTTGCCGCACCCTGTACATTTGACAAGGAAGAATTCTTTTTACATGTATTTCTGTTTCTATAATCGTTCTCAGCTAAGCTTGCATTTTGCTGCTGTTTTTCTTCGCAGCGCGCAAAAGGCGTGTCTAGTGCTGTGGCGCCATAATGACCAGAATCTGGCGCTTTTGCTTCCGGACAGTTTTATCGAAGCTGGCTAACTTTAAATGTTTATTGATAAATTAATCTGTCGCACAGAAATGTCTTACGTGTTTTTCTGCATTATTGTTGTCGGATAATCGCACATACCACTAAAGTGCGCTAAACGAGCGCCGACACTGATTCGGTCATATGAAATACTCCTCTCATAACTAGGCCTACACCGTGTTTCATAAAAGGCACCCTTTTTTCTTTTATAACTCAGCCGAATGGTGATCAATTTACATGAAATTTTTACCAGTTGTAGCTGAAGAAATACTAATTTGTAATATTTCAACAAAATTGGCTGTTGGTTAAATATTCTTTGCTAGTTGTGATGTAACGCTGACGTCATAATGTGTCGTGAGTACAAACTTACTTGTCTCATCTGGTGCTGTCAGTTGCTTCGATTGTGAACTTTGTCTGGTTCACTGATGAAAAATGGTCATCATATCAGCGCCAAGCAGCGTGGAGGCATGAAATCAGGCATTTCGCGATCCGAAAACTCAACGATCTCGCAAGTGGTGTGTGCTGGTGCACTGTTTTGCTAGGAGGTGTAAAGTCAAGCTATGCCCATAAGTGTGCAAAAGTGATTATTTTGGGCGTTCTTTCTTGGTTGCAATGGTAAAACTTCAACAGCTTGTCATCAATGAAGCACATGAAGTTCACCATTGAAGCAGAGAAGCTATTCAGGAAGTCCTCCGTCAGCACCGGTTTGTACTCGCGTCTAGCGTTATGACGTTATGACGTTAGAATATTTAACCACCAGCTATATTTTGTTGAAATATTTTGAATTAGTATTTCTTCAGCTACATCTTGTGAAAATTTCGTCTAAATTCATCATTATTTGGGTGAATTGTGAAAAAAAGAAAAAAAGGTGCCTTTTGTGAAGCACCGTGTACATCTCGTTTCTAAAAGGCACTTATTTTTTTAATAGTTCTGTGAGACATTGGCCGATTTTTGGCTTGTAACATCAAGCATACACTCTACGTAAACAACTTTAGTTTGGCCACCTCACCTTAATACTGTTGCCACACTACCTTGTGAAATGCAGAAGTCGAAGTTTGGCCGTTTACAGTAATGTATTCATACTGTGTATCCATAGAGTGAGAAAAGTTTCTCGAAATGCAGCATTTTTTAAATAAATTTATTGGCTCAGGCTTAAGTCATATTGGCTAAAAATTCATTTGACTTCGACTTTTTTGGCATCAAAATCAGTTGACTTAAGCTTTGACTTTGACTTCTGTAAATCATATGACGGAGTTTACATGACTAAGTTAATTAATTTATTTGACTTGACCAGGCCCATGGAGAGGAGAGGGTAGGGGAGGTAAGTTACTCCGGGCCCCGCAACTTTTTTTTGGGGGGGGGGGCGCCGTCGTCGCTCAGAAATATAAAGTACACCAGAATGCACCATTTCAAACAGAAAAGTTCAAATTTTTTTCCATCTGTGGCTACTGATGTTGGCTTAACGTAAGCTACTTAACAGAAACGCCGACGGCGAGCTAATGACGCACCATAAGAAATAATAGGATTGTGTGTTCGTTAATGATAAGGACTAGACTTTAGCGTTATTGTTCGGCATAGTATTTTATTGCAAACCCATCGCAGAGCTACGGAGCATCACCTACCATATGGGATCAAACAGTGTTACTTGCCACCCGACAGAGGTGAACGCAGACAGGTCGGTAGTCGATTCACCTGCCCCGGATGGATGGAAGGCCGAGTTGAACCTAGTGTTGGTTATACACTCAGACGGTTTATCTATCCCCAAACAGTCACCTATTCAGGTATATTAACAACTGGATTGCCATCCGATCAGGAGTCGAACCCACGACCTTCTGATCGTAAATCCGACACCCTGCCGTTACGTGTTAAGCCTGGATATGCAGGCTGCAGCTACCGAACAACTTGGCACTAATTATGTTTTTATTCACCAAGACGGTAAAATCACACAGGAAAGAGACAGACAATAGGCCTATCACAATATTAACTGTTTCACAATAATAATTAGAATCATGCGACGAACGTCACCGTTACGCAGTGGCGGTTCTAGCCCGCAATATCTGGGACGAAGGCACGGCCCCATGGCGAGCGCGGTAGCACGAGTCAATATCGGGTCTGGGGGCAGAGCCCCTGCGGGGTCCAGGGGCAGGGGGCAAAGCCCCCTTGAAGTTGAAGCACTTTTGGTTTTTTGACATTCGATGCAAGCCGCAAATCTGACCACTTTTGTGAAATTTGGAAACGGTAAAAAATCAGATATATGTGCGGTCATTGCAAAAAAATCATGGGTAGCCACGGAACCGGGGGAGGGGCTGGAGCACAACTAGAGGGCTGTGCCCCCCGGCCCGGGCTTAAAACCGCCACTGCCGTTACGATAAAAGTGTCAGTGTATCGGGGATGTTGAAGTTTGGAGTGGGAAATGTGAGTGTTAAGACGCGTACTGAGCGACGTAATACCCTGTTTACACGAGGAAGCACACATGAAGCACATACCGTTATCAAGCCAGCTCTAAGAGTGCACGACGTGTGCTCGAGGTTTGCTTCAAGTTTGCTATAAGGTTGCTCTTAGTGTGCTTCCTCGTGTAAACGGGGTATTACGTCGCACTGTAGGCTACGCGCCTTTAAACTTGCACACCCCGAGTCCACCCGTGGAGTTATCAACCCGTTATACCGCTGCCGACAATAGTCTTAGAAATACGTTTAGGCAGTACGAGTGCGACCTTGGTATAATTTAAAACACCTAACATCAATATTATATTACAATTTTGTAAATTCATTACATAATACAAGCAGTTTACCCATAAACTTGATTCGTAGTCGAACAAATCGATGAGCGTTCGAAGTTGAGCAGTGCTGAGCTAGGCCTATAACTCATCAACGCTGTTAACTGATAAACGAAAAAACAACAAAAATTTGGTTAACGTTTGCAAACGCGAAATACTTGTAATGCGATTGACATTCGTGAAAGCCAACATTTCTAATAAGTAAAAGTCAGGACGAACAGTCATCGCTGGACTTAAATTAGTGGTCGTCGAAATGCTCACACCGCAAATTAAGTACGTCACTGCGTCATGCAACGGTCTTTTTAATCAAAATAATAGAAGTATAACGTGTCGCTCAGAAGCAAAGTCGAAAAGATAAACACAAACAACATCACACGGAGTTCTCTACGTCAGTGGAACGCTCTTGTTATCGCTATTGGATTCAAAGTGATTTAACGTGAAGCTATCCGAATGGAGTCAAACAGAGGGAAAAAGTGCGAACACTTATATGAAACATCCATATTTAATGACTTGTAGGCCTATTAAATATCACTTGGATACTGTACAGAATTTCTTACTGCTGCAGGTTATTATTGGCCTAGACAGAACTGTATTGTCTTATGTGTTCCGTCTCATTTTCAGGCAAGCGATATAAAAAGATCTGCTCCAAGAAGGGGCTCTGCAAAGTATACACTCTTCTCCGTTCTCGTAAACACCACAGTTGCCAAGTGTTGTTGAGGTGTCAACAAAGCGACAGAAATAAAGTAAAATAAAATACAATGAAAGACGCAGCGCGCGGTTTACATTTTAGTTTCAGTTCTGTCGCTTTGAACGCGCCTTTAGTTTACAGTTGCTGACTGTTAATCTGACGTTCGACGACAACGGGACAGCTACCGACCGCATCGATACTGCAGACCATCTGGACGCCCCTGGAGTACTACCGCGTGTGGCTGCCCCAGGTACACTGTGGTGGATTCCCGGGTACATTGCAGACCATCTCGACGCGATCTCTCGTCGACCTTCGACGTGCTTCGGCCGGCCGCTCGTGGTCCGATCCACACAGGACTCCCGGGGCAGACACGGCTGCGGCGACGGTGGCAGCCGATGTGGTAAAAAGACCGCAGAACGTGCGGCGAAACTGCTCGCTCATGGCGCAGTAGATAAAGAAATTGACCGGATACGAGACGAGCGTGAACAGATTCAGGTACAGACTGGCCGTGTCACGTGACTCGGTGACGTGTCACGTGACTCTGTGGTGAGGATCGAAGCGCCGAAGGTGTTCTCGGCGATCATGAGGACGAGGAACACGGCGAGCGGCGTCTCGACCAATAGGAACACGCCGACGACGATCACCAACATCATCGTTGTCGAGCTGCCCTCGGGCAGACGTCGAGCCCTGTCTGCCCGCCCCCTTACAGAAGTCCAACTCTCTTGTCGTGTACTGCCGCTGATTAGTAAGCTGGTACTAATACTTAAAGAAATTCACGTTTCCTTACTTACCAGGATGCTCCAGATCTTCAGAAAGTCATTCGCTCGGTCTACAGCGGCGATGACGTAATGAAAGCACCATTAAACATCGTCTTGTCCATTAGTCTTACTGCTACCGAAAGTGCGCTGCCACTGATGAGTTAGCGAGCATTAGCACTGAAAGAAATTTACCATTACGAGCATGTTCCATGACTTCGACCAGTTGTTCGCTTTGTCTGCAACCGGAAGTGTCTTGCCCAATCTGGCACCGGAACTAGAAGAAATTTACCTTCAACAGCATGGCGCAGATCTTCGGAAAGTCGTCTCTCCACGTTGTCTATACTACAATCATGGCTGGTGCCAGGAAAAGGTGGGGCAGACGTCGAGTTCTGGCGCGGATGGAACCTCCTTGCGGCCTTCGAGTACTCTCGGTTGCTCCTGACGTGGACGCCTGCTGCTGGTTGTTACAGTCAGCTGGGTTCAGAAGTCTTGTGCCTCCGCCGTCTGAGGTCGTCCTGGCTCTGTGTGATCGCCGGTGAAGCAGCTCGCTGCGACAGTGCTGGGCCGTGCGGATGGCTCCCACCAGAGCCGAGTTGAGCACGACCAGAGACGTGCACGGCACGATGTGGACGCACACGACGCGGAACCAGTAGTACGTGTTGAACAGTACGCTCTCGTGACGGCTGACGCCCGGCGATAAAACGTAGTAACAAGCCGGGTCATCGACGATCGTCGACGAAGTGGTGAAGTTGACCACCAACTGCGACACTTCGCCCTGTTCTCCTCCTCCGTCTGCTTCGCCGACGTCGCCGAACTCTCCATTTTCAGCAATCGTCATTTCTCCCTGCAGTCCCGGCTCCGACAGAACGTCAACCGGAATGTACTGGTACTCGAAGAAGCGCCAAAGCTGGCTGACGACAGCCACGAAGTAGATGATGGCGATCAGGCGCAGAACGTTCGTCATGGTACAGAGACGTTTAGCGAGACCCGGATGACAGACGTAGACGTAGCGGTGAGCGGCCAGGGCGACCGTCAGCCAGACGGAAGCCGTGTGGAATATGGTCGGTAGATAGTCGGTCAGACAGAAATAGGCGAAGCACCAGGCGTGCGGCACGTAGTCGCGGTAGCGCTCGCCCAGCGTGTAGAAATACACGAAACAGGGAACCGGCAGAACCTGCAGTCAACATTATGTCATCACGCTGATAATTATTAATAAGTAGAATAATGCCGATGACACGCGTTCCAAAAATCGGCGCCGGTGTAATGTATAAAAATGACTCCCATACAATAATGAATCCACAGTCATTATTGGTGTCCTGGCAAAATCGGGAACGACAAAACCTGGACGCAATGATATAGGCTTAAGTTTAAGAATTAGGGTTAGGGATAGGGTTGGGGATTATGGATTAGTAATAGGGACAGGGTTAGGGTTAAGGTTCGTGCAGTGGGCTAGTTTTGATGGTCCAGGTTTTGACGATCCAGGTTTTGACAGGGAACCGTCATTATTATGTAAAAACAAAGAACCGGCAAACCTGCACCCAACATTAAATCATTACGCTGATAAGTAGACAAGTTGATCAGCTTTAATGCTGAAGACACATATTCCAGAAATCGCGCCTCGTTGGCGCCTCCGTTTTTTGGGACCGATTTTCGGTGCCGGTTTCTGGACTGTACGTCATAGACATAACGTGCACAGTCCACTGCGTCCTTGTTTCGGAAAAGACACAAATTTCTCGTATATTAATTTTATTCCTTTATTCTTTCGTCTTAGTTTATTTTAGTAAGTAAGTAAGTAAGTAAATTTAATTTATAAAGCGCACAATGTCAGCGAGAAACCCACTGAATCTGAGGCAGATGGATCCCTCAATACACTAAAAATGTAAAATAAAAAAAACACGGTAAAAATAACCTTCATTCAGGACAAAATGTGGAGAATATGACGAAAAAAAATTTAAATCGCAATATCAGAAAACCACTAAAGCAGTGAACTTTAATAGCATGATGATTAAGTCTAAGTAAGCCTAAATAAGTTGAGTAATAACTGCTAGTCTTTGTATTATCTCGAAAGATAACAATAATTTGATAAATTTGCTTCAGTGAAATTAGATGTTTCATCAGCAAGAGTCACGATTTTCATCTGGTTGCAAATACTTTCGGGAAATATAATTATGTTATACGAGACCTATAAAACCCGGTTTACTGTCGCAACTCAAGCCGATATTATTGCTGATTGAGACGGCAAAGCTCCGCTGTAACTGCACATGTCTATTTGGTGCTCATCTTTTCTACCAAGAGAAATCCTACGTCGTATGTTGCAGCTTATTATAATATGTCCCGCTGCTATTGCATTGCATAGCATTATAAAATCGCTAACATTCTGTCTCGTCGTCTATGGTGGCTCACACACTCTCGCAATTTTATTTGACGATAAATTTTGCGCAATCGTTTGGAGCCCGAAAAGTAGTACTGGATTCGCTTGGGGTGAAACATTTAAAGTTCTATAATTCGTTTATTTTGCAAAGTTGATTAAAGTAAATTACGATTTCATATTAAGCATAAAATAACGCCGACTTCGGCCAAATTTGGTGCCGTTTGAATCAACAATTATTTTAAAGCTACAAAACGTAAAACAACAAAGTAGCTTCGCTTTTTTCCACGCACCCAATATTTTTAACTTACGCCGGTCATTGTGTCGGAGACGGCCATTGCTACGAGCAAAGCGTTGGTGCAGGTCCTCATAGTTGGCTTGAGAAGAACCAAACAGACGAGACAGTTGGTGACGAAACAATCTCGGACGAGACTGTTAATGTCGAGACAGTTAATGACCAAACTGTTAGTGACGAGAAAATCTGGGACGAGACAATTTTGGACGAAACGAGACAGTTGGTAACGAGGGTCATGACGACGAACAGCGGCGACACGACGCCGTAGATGACGACCGTCTGACGACTGTCATCTAGCGTGAACGGCTGCACGCAGTAGCCGTCACCACTCGGGCCACCCACGACGCTCGGCGGCGCGTCGGTCACGTTGTCCGGCGGGCAGGCGATCAGTCGCGGTGGATTATCGACGAAATCCTCGTAATCTGCTTCGTAATCTTCTGACATAATCAATCTGCCACACGAACATACACGCACAGTCTGTACACGGGCATGCATGGTGGTCTAATTAAACAACCAGCGTATGGAAATGCGACAGCACATATGCCTACCGTACCGTTTTTTTACAAAATGCTTTTAAAATTTCAAGTTGCGTTTAACTGGATGGAAAGAAAACGAATCGAGCAGCTAGCTCGCTGTCTGTTGGCGTAAAATATTTTTTATTCATAGTACTGTCAAAAGCAAATAAAGCATAATTTGTAAAGTAAGAGCTTCAAAAATGTAATGGAAAATTGGGACAGTGGAGATTAATAATTTGTTTAAGGATAAAACATCCTTCTTTTTACAGTGTCCGGAAAGTTCTATAAAGTTCGAAAAAATGTGCGCGTTTACGCGATAATGCAATTTAAACCTTTTTGAATTGTAAAATCTTGGAGAACCTGTTGCAAATTTTTAAAAGCAATATTTAGATTCAAATGCTTGGCCTACGGATTTTTGAGCATTCCTATAAAAGTTTTGCTGCCTATCGCTATCTTTAGCAGTTCGTTTTTGCTAGTACCAGTCACGTCCATTTATCCGCGTTCAAATGACTGTCAGTTCCCAGTCGCCATATTTCATAGCATTCAAGTCGGCTTAATACTAGCACGGCCTAAACCCAGACTCCAGTAGGCCTCCTTAGATTTGCTACTTGTTAAGTATTTATTTGTTAATAATTAAAGAAAAAATTGTACAAGTTTTGGTTAACCCTAATTTTGATGTCAAAAGCTAAGAGTGTTGTAAAGTAACAGATTACAGTTGTTGCAAAAGTTATACCATGAAGCTGTCGACACAAAGGCTGAGACCACTATGACAATGCAACAAGCTGTAAAACAAGGACTATTGTGTAACAGCTTGTTATACGGTATGTTGTACAACAAATCCGGCACAATTTACTGTAAGTGGGGATAGAGCTTAAATACTACATAACCCGGTGTAAGCCGGACGGCATTAGTGCTGGCTTACTCTGGTAGCTGAAGGGAACGGTTTTCGTCCGATGCAAAAGTTAATACCGCCATTTGTCTGCCATCGAGGCAATGGCTTCCAGTCGCATTTTTCACCTTCTATTCGGTTTTACGTTTTGTTTTTAAGCGCGACAGCAGCTATACTGCCGTAGCGCGTCTTAGCCATCGCAATTCTGTCTGTCCGTCCGTCACGCGGGTGGATCAGTCAAAAACGGTGCTAGATAGGATTACCGAATCTTCACCATCGGCTGCCTAAAAACTGTAGTTTTAGGATCCATAAAGGTTTTCCATAAATTCGAAGGGGGTCACACCGAACGAGAGCGCTAAATGACAGGTTTGCAATCAAGTGTATACAATGTGTCCCAAAAACGTTCCATTTTATCATTGTTTATATCTTCGCTAAAAATTAGCCGATTTGCAAACCTCTTTTACTGGCATGCACATGTTGTGCACAGTTAGCAATAACGTGTTTAATAAATATCCCACCACACTGTAGCTGCGTCGTTACATTACCACGTAAAATAGAAATATATCCAAAATTACTAAAATCTTTATGCACCGACCACTTCACTTTTCTGCGCTTTTGTTTTTGAGTGAGAAGACTGGAAGGAAAAGTGGGACGGACGAACGAACGAACGGGCAAATCGTGTAATACGGCTTAAGTGACAGCCACATCATTAACCGATAGAATACGCGTTTTGGAGACACATTCTGCACTCGAGAGACAGCGAGCGAAATCTGAACATGAAAGCACTGCATAGATGGGTGTCGCTTTTCAAATTGATGTTGCGACAAAGGGCTTTAGACGTCCATATGAATTATATATCATTATCCGAGCACGAAAAGAGAATTCAGGAATATAATAATGACGATATGCACGACAGTAATGATAGTGACAGTGATATTCGAGCATTATACATCATCTCCGTCATTCAGACGCCTGCTCTATGGAGTCTCCATAACGTGTAAGTTGTTATTACATACCCCATGTTAGGTTTCTCTATAGGGCCTATGAACTACAGCTACATACACTGCACATTTCTCTTGACGCTCTTCAAAACTTTTAAGATGTTATTTTATCCTAGCAGCATGTCAGCACAAAATTATGATCTCTCTTTACAGAACGTAAACGTTCTGATTTGTCTGCAGAATAAAATGAAAAACACTCAGACCTACTTTGATGGCTGTTTGCTGAGTGATAAGTGACCGGCTCAGTAAATTCAAAATAACGACTTATTTGCACAATATAATTTTAATCACTTAGAAAAAGTGAATAAACTGCTGAGAACTGTAATGCGCTATTTATCTTTTGCTTGTCTACGATAATCCAAATTTAAACAAATTTTTTTACAAATTTTCTGATGCAAAAACTTTTATCAACATCCGTTCATAACCGTTCGAATACAGTGCTTTCTATTGTCGTTGACGCATTGTCCGTTATTGGTTAAGAGTCCCATGAAAAATAATCCAAGATTGGGAGAGTATCTGGATGCTATTCAAAACACTAATCGATTATTTTTTGTCTACCAGATTGGCGGTCTTGTTTGAAACATCGTTAAAATTCGTTCGCAATGTAATTGTACAGATATTCCATTCACAGACGGACTAATGATCACGTCGATTTATCACGAGGTCCTGCTCTGCTCCTGTGTTCTCCAGCTCACGCAAAGCGTACGAGCTGCAGTCTTTGCCGTGTTCAAGTCGAAAGCCGGCCATTCGTTCGTCTGCAATCTATGCAGTAATTAGTCGTTCCTCGCAACGCCAAGTGGCAGCTGCACGGTGGGACGAAAAAGTGACAATTTTTTCGTGTTTGCGTTTTCTTTCTTGTTAGAAGCGTTGTATATGCAATATTTGTGTTAACTCGTGTGTATCGTTTTTCGTCTGTCAATGTAAACAAGTTCTGTTTTATACTAATTAATTGTAAAATCGTTACGATGGTTTATTAGCTAACGAATGAATTCTGTTTGATTCGCAATCTGTATGTGGAAAAAAATTGGCGTTCTGAAAGAATTATAAAAATATTTTCAAATAAATGATTCAAACTGCGAATCATTTTCATTAATAACAAATGTCAACGTTGTTAATCCAAACGGTATGCGATGTAGTTAAAAGAAATACAACTTTTAGGTCATCTTGTACACGCGTTGAAATAGCGCCTGTGACTTGTCTGATTCATACAAGCCAAGCTTCCTGGCAGCAGCCATTGGAAACTTTTGTGCCTTTTGTACGCCTATCCTCCTTGAACGTGTGAGACAATCCCCTTCCGTATGGCAGTAATGTTATAGCTTGTTACATACCTACATGTAGCTAATCACGATGTTCACACTGAATTCGGTTTCCGGTGCTGTTGCGGGGTTTTAGTTTGTGAACGGAAGCGAAAACCTACACGCCCCTACCCGTGTTTTCGTTTATCTAGGCCTAACTGTATAACATTGTGCTGTCTGTCCCTAGTGTCCGCACACTGTTTAGCTTCTTGCAGTTTTGCAGTATAGCCGCATGATGATGATGATGCACCATTTGAGAGAGACAGACCTAGCCTTCGTTTGGGAATTAGTGTCCACTATTGCTTCCAGACCATACGTCGTTTTAGTCGTCAGTTCAAAACTGTCTTCGCGTATAGGCCATCACACATGACACGTATGTCCGTCGAAGGCAGGTGCTTTGCGCACTCCACCCTTGCACATCAGATTCGTCAGGTTTCTCGCATACATCGTGAGCTATATGAATTTGTTCATTGACGTAGTTGCAACTTTGGACAAAACTTTATGTAGCCAGACTGTTCCAGCGCAGAGACGATTTTGCAAAGCCAGAACGCTTAGAGCCCCAGTACTTCGCAGCGTTAAAACAGCTAAACAAGAACGATGATTCACGGCACAATATGCATTTACAAGCTATCAAAAATTATATTTCAATGTTTTCCGTTTGACGGTATTAAGCCTACTGCAAAATGTGTTTTGTAAAATTACACCCTCCGCATTGGTTTAAGAAAAAATTGAATTTTCTCTCCGTAACGGCTTTTATTAACCTGCTCAAGAATGGCAATAAGCTAATTTCACGAATAGCTTGCCAGATCAGTCGTAGGAGAAAGCTAAACCGGAGTACATAGATGTCTGGCGACATCCTTACGCATGCGTGAAATGCATCAAGATTCAAGATTAAGCACTAGACGTCTATGATAAAAAGCCGTCCCATCCGCTTCCAGTGTCTAATGGATCCACCTTTTATGCTGGTCAGACGGACTATAGCCTCCTAAGACCTGACGTCCATGTCAAGGGACATTCGTTCTCAGTCTCATAACTTTTTCCTACTTTTTATCTGAATTGGGAACTGGTGTCAAACATAAAATACATGAATGTATTGGATCATCACTAA
>Ga0209454_1001660_pt1 | contig 14250 bp, 7 predicted proteins | sample WorMetHERISLAND1_2_FD_187400 | JGI IMG/M metagenome (GOLD analysis project Ga0209454, IMG submission 187400) | Marine gutless worms symbiont microbial communities from Max Planck institute for Marine Microbiology, Germany - Olavius geniculatus... | ecosystem: Host-associated > Annelida >...
TACTTATCCCATATATTTTATCGCGCCGAAAAGTAGTATTCTCAGTATAAATTATTTTTGTGTCACAGGTGGTGTTTTTCCGACGGCGAAAAATTTGAAAAAAAAACTTACGTGAGACGAGATGCTGGCAGGTTTATAGTCCACTCGTCTGTGACGCAACTGCTATTGCTGCTACTGCTGCTGATGACGATGATGATAACGACAGATTTAGTGACAGACGAAATACGCAATCGTCTTCACCGTTACCGTTGCTGTGACGACGAATAACAGCATCATGAGCAAAAGCATCTACAACGACGACATTAACTGCTGCAACCGGTGCATTATGAGGCGAATGAACTGCTACGACTATCCGAGCGACGTCTCACAATAGTATTACTCGCCACCTGCGACTGACGCTGTGCCGCAATTTTGTTCCACGCCCTAGTAGCTCTTGTAGTAATGCGCAGTGTATTCGGTATCTGATCGATTTCATCCGGAAACGAGTACCCGTACCGAATTACGTTAGAGATGCACGTTATGTTGAATCTGGTTCTTCATCCATAACAGCGTCGGTATTGCCGTCCGAAATAAGCATTTAAAGTACGAGTGTTAAGACGGGTTCCATAGACCGAACTTAATTAGTCTACACTCTACAGGGTGCGACAAAAAAGTAGCTTTCTAAAGCTTTTTTTGCTGTTTTCTCAGCAACCGTTTGGAATTTTAATGTAAAGTTTTACAGTTTTATTAAGTAAAACGCTCCACATTTAACTGTTAAGCAAAAGTTGATTCTGCTAAAAAAACGACGAAGTTGTAGATCTTTTAAAATAACCGCCTACCGATTTAATTGATAATTAAATAATAAAACAAATTACTGTTTATCAAAACGTCATTGTGGCGTCATCGGCAGTAACGTGGTAACCGGTTTTTTAAAATTGAATAGCATTTTTAGCTTAAACATTTTAATGCTGAAAAATCGGTAGGCAATCATGTTAAAAAGTCTATAACTTCGTCGTTTTTTGACAGAATCACATTTTATTTGGCAATTAGATGTGGAGGTTTTCATAAATAAAGCTGTAAAATTTCACACTAAAATCCCAAACAACTGCTGAGAAAACAGCGAAAGAAACTTTATTGGGATACTTTTTTGCCGCACCCTGTACATGTAAAATGTCATGCTAAATGTATTTTCGCTAAACGTCATCATCATTGTTAAATATTAGTCTTAAATATTTGTAGCTTATAACGCAGCCACAGAAATGTTATTGCAGTACTATTATTGGCACAATTTACTCACCAGTGCGTCACAGAAGATAATTCGGATTTGCGCACAGAAAGATTGCGTATGTACTAACTGATACCGCAAATTAGTAATGATTGGACACAGATAACTGAGGTATTAGTAGACTGCACAGTGTTCTGTTGATATCTGTCGAGCTTTAAATCCGTGACGATGACCCATCACTAATCCGCAGTATCTGACAACCGGCGGCGGTTCTAATGATACAAATCCGCCGCGTAATTCACCGTCTCTGCCTCTATCTCTCTCTCTCCGTCTGTCTGTCTTTATGTCTGTATCTGTCTGTATCTTTTCCTGTCTGTCTGATATGGGCTACACGATTTGTGTGTCCGTAAGGATTATCGCTTTGCCCATCACTACTACAGCGCCTCACTACTACCTCTAGTCAAAACACCTAAACCCCCAAGCACCCATCAGTCGCCTATATACTCCCCATTCACTCGTTGCTGCTGCATGTAAATGGCGCATCACTAGTGAGGCGCGGATAGCTGAATTTTACGCACTTACACGTCAATACATCGTACTGCGATCAGGCGCTCGCTAAGAGAGCACCCACATGTGGGACAAAATCTCGCATGCAACAAAAACAGGGCGGGGCTACGTACGTACAGTGCATCTGTCAGTCAGCTAAGATTTGGCAGCGCCATCGCACGCGACGCCACGGGTGCGTCGGCGCGATGACGCTGCCGAAATCGAGTTGATGTGTAAAATTCAGCTGTTCAGACACAAAAAAAAGTAAATTGACGTAAACTTTTGTCGGTGTGTCTAGAATTCAGAAACTTAGGCTAATTTACAAGACTTTCTAAAAATATTCATAACATTTTTCTTGCTTCTTCCTACGTTTTTCTCGGTGACTGTCGCTGTCGTAGATTTTTGCATAAGTTATTCGTAGAAATGTTTGTGTAGCGCGTTTTCTTTGTATAGGCTATTCCTGGGTCAGACTGTTTGCATGTTTTGCTTAGAAACGACGTAAAGAGCTTTGTAAAACCTGGCCTACGGTTAAAAACCAGAGAGACGGCCGCACAATGTCGGCACTTTACTTGGCCGTCATAGTTTGCTTGTGTCAACGCGCTAGAGCCCGGGATGGGCTTGTGCCGCTGTACTCTATACCGGTACTAATAGTCGCAGCATAACGACCGTTCGCTAATGGCCACTCCATCGACAATTGCTTCGACCGATATAACACTGCACCTAGATAACAATTAGAGCAGTGCGCGAATATGACTTTTACTGTTTCCATTCCCTCTCAGTTTCGTGAAGATATTTTCGTTACTATCCTTATTATGACAACCGCTTATTTTCATTCTTTTTTTATCCCGATACAGATACTTCTCCCGATTCTCACGCACGTCTCCACCGATTTGTACTAAAGAAAGCTGAACTTGTGATAATATTAATGTTTACTTGCCAGCTTAGATAGTTTTTTGGTAAGACCTACCGTTTAGCCACAATACGTGCGTTACAGACTAAAACGAGAGACAGAGAGAGACATCGTACACAAAGCTCAAACTAACTTTTGGCCAAAAATTTCTTTAAAAAGCTCCGTTTGAGAACAGAAATCTTGTACTGTTTTTTAGCCGTTTTTGTTTCGAGGGACAGAATGCGGTCACACGTATAGGCCTATAAACATTTTGCTAAACAAGCCGCGGGCGATCGGCAACAGCTAGAACATGTTTTGCGAGCTTGTTTCACCTCACGTTAACTCAGCCTGGCCATCCTTTCGTGGATAAGTGCATTGAGTATCAGCGAAAGGTAAAATGCAAACAGGCGGTGCACTAGCCCCGGTGTAAACTGGTGTATAGCTGAGGGCTACGGAAACGGAAATCATGTACGGGCTACGGGGTGAAAACCTAATGTGGCTGATTGGGGCGGTGGTATGTCTGCTAGCTGCAGACAGAGGGTCCAAATATTGTCTTTCGTTTAAGCGGGCAATGGATGGCTGCATATTGCGCTGCGGTATCATTAGCTCATGCCAACCAGCTGCCACTTCCAAGATTGTCAGAGCGCTTCTGGCAACGAGTCCGTTGCATGTTAAGAAGCGCTATAGCAAGTACTGTACTTTGCTTTAAATCAGCGCCACCGTATGGGACTTATAGGTCTGGAAAAACTTCACGTTTTATACCTCGTTTACACGATGAATCAAACATAAAGCAAGCATGAAGCAAAATGAAGCAAACGCATTTAAAATACACGTGCACGACGTGCGCTCTAAATTTGTTTCATGTTGGCGTCATGTCCGCTTCATCGTGTAAACAGGGTATTACTTTGCGCTTTTTCGTGTTTATTTCATTCTTTCGTAAACAAAATATTCACAGTCAGTTAATGTAGGCCTAGTTGATCGTATAGCTTTCCTACAGCTTTCGTACAGCTTTCCTTTCTGCTTTCCTACATTGCTCGCGTGCTATAGGAAGGCTTAAGGTGGAGAAAGTCTGACTAATAAAGTTTGCCGCAGCACGATCGTCGTAAGCACGTCGTAGGCTCGTATGCATCCAGTTGTCGGAATTAGATCAAGCCGTCACGACCGCATAATTGTGTTCGTCTCAGCGCCGCCCCAACTAACTCTATAGTCTTGGCGCGTGCTTTAGTGCGAGTCGGGCGACCGTTATTTGCGTTCGTTGCGTTACGCCCGTTGCATTGCGTTACTTTGATGAGTGGAAGCTCTGATTTAGAGCAGTAAACGCAACTGATAGAGCGAACAAGACGAAAATGCATTTGTTGCGTACTTTTTTTGCGTTCTTTGCGTTTGTTACGCGCATTGTGTTCGTCTCAGCGCCTCAGATTGCCAGTCTAGCTGTTCTGTGATTGCGTCACGATCAGATATAAGTCTTACTAATCACTCCCAGCAGTAAAACACGCACCGAGTTTACCTGCTTCTGCAGTGCTGCTGCTGATGCTGCTGAAATTCATTAGCTATACGCACCAACCAATCCACAACCATAACAGGTCCATTATAGCCTACAACGCATGCTAGAAGCCTAGCCTATATAGCTAATGAATGCTTGAGTACGGCACTAGTCTAGGCATTTTACAGATATAGCCTACAGTAGCCGAGCTGTGTAATTATTGCAACGAATAATGACAAGAACACGTTAAAAAGTGAACAATAAGCACAATTATAACAAGGCAAGTATCAGGCTAATTAAACCGTAGGCCTATATACTAGCGTTCAAATTTAACGCCAGTATTGAAGACTTACTTATTCTGCCCCAGCTCTGACTAATATCTTGAAAGAAAGTACGAAGCATCAGAAATGAACCGAACTGGTGTAAATACGATGCAGCACTGTCCGTAGTGGTATAAGCTCGTACTGCGTACACGCTTACCCACTCGAACAGTGCAGTATCCATAGTTCGAACGGGATACAGTATTGCAGCTAAAAAAGAAGTCAAGTTTTTATTAAACGTTTACAAACGACGAAAAAAATTACAGCGTGTTTAACGTCTTTTTAAAAGTTTTTTTAACGTTTATTAGATCAACAATACAAACAGGCTAAGTCAAAAAAGCACATATCCATGGTAGAGGTGACAAAAATAATGGAGCGCATACATGGAAGAGTACGTGGCCAATGAAAGAAATAAAAAAATGCATTTCAGAACTTGGTTGTGCATATCGAAGTAAAAAGGTTGCAAAGGCGCGTACAGAGCGAACGAAATAAACTACCACGAAATAAAATAAACTGAAATAAAGTAAGATGAAACAGCAAAACTAAACAATTTTATTTCAGTTCACTGCATTTTGGTCGCTTTAAACACACATTGGAGAATACCTGTTTTCTTGCATAGTCAGTTGGACAAGATGAACAGGAAAGCTGCAGTGTTTGCACTGGTTTCCTAATCATTTAATTTCTTGTACTTACTATTGCGTTAATACTATGTGTTGCACGTGTAGAGCAGCGGATGATAATCTGACCAGAGGCATACAGACAGACAGACGCACAAACGGACATAAAGACAGATAATATATCGTTTATATAATATGTGAGTGAATTAGTAATAGCGTCGAGACGTGCTAGCATCATCTGTCTTTGTCACGTTTGTCGCTGCTGACATTTTTCAGCTTCCTTTGCTAACCCTTTCATGCACATTTTATCGTCAGCAAAATGTTAACTCTTTAGGCCGCCACCACCATTATCATAATTATCAGTAGTGACAGTAGGTTTCTAGAACCAACCGACTTTGCATTTCTGCTGCTAGTCTGATGCTTTTGAAGTATTGCCTCAGGCTGCTGAATACGTTTTTACGCTAGAGAGCTACCTAGCTAGCTATAACGCGTATTAGCTACGGTAATTCTGCCTGTCTGTCCGTCTGTTCGTCACGTCCGGGTACCGTTCCAAGACCAGGTGAGATAGAGACTTCGGGTTTTTACCATACGATAGCACAGGGTCTCTAGTATTTCGTGACAAAATTTCATGCCCCGGGGTAAAGGGGTCCCACGAACGAGGGGGCAAAACAGGGGCACCCCCTTAAAAAGGTGTTATTCTGCCGCTATTGGCTCTTCCAACGTGAAAATGGTTGCAAATAGGCACAGACATGCTGCTTATCATAACAAGCACTGGCGACGAGCTTCTTAAAAATGTCAACATCGATAACCTCGAATGACCTTGAACCTTAAAATTATTGATTTTGTGTAATTTTTGGCGATTTTTGGCTGCAAAAGAGTGAATTGCGACGAAATGGATGAATATTACCTAAGATTACCTGCGAACAGGAAATGCTATAAGCTCTCGCGCGTCTCATGAGCATTAGCTCAGATTTCTTGTTTAATGATTTGTTCTAAATGGTGACGTCATGACAAAGAAAAGAGCAATTTCACCCCCCCCCGGCACAAAAATTTTGGGCTGTCGGAAAATCTGGTTTCTGTGGGAACGTTTTGTCTAAAAATGCACTGATCGGACAAAAAACTCCTTTCTGAATAAAAGTTCAGAGGCCAGATTAAAATTTTGAGCACCCATAATCTCTTCTGTCGAAAATATGCAGCTGTCCGTCGACGATAAAAAGGCAACTTCCTCCTCCGCGTACTTTTTTAACCCACGACTCTGATACATGATAATTTTCAGCAAAGACGGACGGAGAGACAATATCCGCACTGTGGCCTGTATCCCAGTATCTAATGGGCGCAGCTTGCGCCCAGTAAAAATAGGGGGGAGTTTTGTTAAAAGTGTAGATCAAAACTTATCGTATTTTTACAACCAGCCCCTTTATTTTTACTGGACAATCAACACCTTTAACAAAACTTCTCCTTAGAGGAGGAAAGGAGCCCCAGGAAAAGGGGAAACTTAAATCCAAAGTGGGGGAAACTTAAGCCCGAAAGTAGGGGGAAAGTTGCACCCGATTTCAATTCCAGATTTAGGGGGGGGGTGAGTAGAAGCCACTGGTTGCGTGACGGTCGCATAGCAATACGGTTATGGGTAGGACTGTTTAGCAGTGATGGATATGTTGACGCTGCGTCAGTGAAAAAAAGAGTTAACGTTGGCGGTGGATGAAATACTAACGTGACAGCTAGCTGGGTGTTGATGCGTCGAAATTGTCACATTGTCAGCTACAGCGGCAGAAAGGTGTTCGTTTAACAGCTACTGCTAGGCCTACTGCTGCTGTTGCATTTACTAGTGACATGTTGAGCGGGGTTTTCCTCCAACGCAACGCACGCAAAGTACGCAACAAACGCAGCTGACGTAGCTGACCCAACGGCTGTCCATTCGCAGCCCTTTTCGCTGCTCGTTCGTCTGCTGCGTTTGTAACAAAACGAATTATAATCGTCTGCTACGAATTAAGCAAACGAACAGCCTTTATATTGACGCGCTACAGCTATGCCGTAGAGCGTCTATGGCACGTTGTGTCGTCTGTCCGTCCGTCTGTCTGTCTGCCCTTTCATATGACATAAAATCATCGACCTTGGATGACCTTGAAGGTTAGTACTGCAACAGGAACAGTATAGGCTGTAGCGCGTCTTCCCTGGCGACAGCTGGGCTTTCCTGTTTTCACATTGTCACATAACGACAGAAAGGCGCTCGTATAACAACTATAATAGGCCCAGCTAGTCTTGCTGCTGCTGCTGTTGCATTTGCCACTGAGATGGTACACTGTTATATTGCCACGCTATAGGACATTCCACTCCTACAACGCTTCATTCAGCCGCAGTTTAATTACCTCCGCTAATGGAGGTGCTATGTTTTAGTAGCGGTCCGATCATAAACTTGTCATCTGGCTGAACAGTAATGACAGATTGTGCATGTGTGGGCAGAATAACTAAACGTGATAATATATACGGATTCAGTCGATATTTTCAATTTACCTTTCTAAAGGCAAGCTAGAATAGACGTCCTAGCCGATATTTTTTTAGGAAAATAAATCCGGTTGAGCCAAAATTACGGCTAATATTCGGATAAGCCGAATTTTGTCACAAATAAAAAAACGGCGGCCAAAAAAAGTTACGGCTAATTTTCGCCAAAACGCAGCTACAACACGAATTTCTCGTGGCACATAAACAACCTAAATATTTTCGACAAGTGGAAGTACACACAAATCAGATTATTACTATTATGAGCATGCCACTGTGGTTTTAATTAGTCCACGAGTAAATGTTTAGTTCAGACATTTTGTCACGACAGACTTTGAATCGCGTCGTCGTCGCCGGTGTAAATTGCGTAGGATTATAAAAACACATACCAAAACACAGGTTAGCCGATTTTTTGGCGGCTGCTAATGAATTTCAAAAAATTACCGGCGATTACGGCTAGCCACATTTTTTCCGGCGGATTTTTGGCGGCGGTAAACATTTCGGCGGATCCCGATATTCGGCGACAGCCAGGAAGACCCAGCTAGCGTATATAAGTGGTATGTCAATTTTCAGTTCATATCAACTAAGTTACTGGGACGGCAACAGTTTCAAGTCATATCATTATAACAAAGAGACAAGTGATAGGCTAGGTTCCGAAACTGGACGGATGGCCATATATTATATCGGTACTCGGCGCCGACGTTTTTATCTTTACTGCTTCAGCCGAACAGAAAATCGCCTTGCAGCAGCAGCAAATGACTTTTAATGTCCGGCTCGTTAGTATCGCGTGACTACAGGCGAGATAACTATCTTCATGCAGCCAGCACTGTTAGCAATACGACTTGAAAATAATACTAATCATCATCATAAGCATCATCATTATCTTCTATCGCTATACCTGGTGGGCGCAGCTTGCGTCCAGTAAAAATCAGCATAAACAACCTAAATATGGTGGGAGTTTTGTTACGGGTGTAGATCAAAACTCCCACCTTATTTTTTTACTGGGCAATCAACAGTCAACAAAAATTCTTCCCCCATCTTTACAGTGAAAAAGGTTGCGGGAGTTTTGTTAAGGGTGCAGATGAAAACTTTCCCCATTTTTCTCTCGGCAATCAACACTCTCTGAAAAAATGTTTAACATATCCACCAATGTTTTTGACACTAACTATAATTTATTTGACATTTAAGTTGAATACTTTAAAAATTTACCACTAGACCTTCTTTCCATCTGTAGATATTGTGTGTTTTTGGATATTTATATTTTACAAGGTAGTGTAGCGACATAATAAGTGTGGTGTGCATGCCATTGAGTAGCAAATTTCTTACAGAGTCCACTGGTGAAAAAATGTGAAAATTGATCAATATTTAGCAAAGATATAAACAAAGTGCAATAGTTTACTTTTTTGGCCCACCCTGTACACCGTCGTTTGCTTTACGACGCACGCACGACTGCAGCCGAAAGTTGCGAAAACAGCACCCGTACGAGCCAGCCGACTGCAGTTGTTTGATTAATTACGCAACAGTGTAAACGTGACTTCAGTTGTTTCGCTGTGGATGCAGATGTATGCATTTCGCGCAGTAAATTCTGACGCCGCGTGAAAATTTGATGGACCGACTGACTGAATGACTGTGTCAAATGATGCCGCGGCGTCAGGCAAAGTGTGCTCGTTTCAACGGCGAGGGTGCGAAAAACCCCTTTACATAAAAAACTGACGAAATCAGCATTAGCCGCTCTAACTATAGTCTAAACCGCTTTCGTATATCAGCTAATTATTGCCACACATTTCATATGAAATCGATTTGCGACTGCCTCAGTTTGACGACAAAATAATTATTTTAGACTAACTGCCACGCTAATCTTTTCGTTTATGTGTGTGCAATATGCCTAAAGGAGCGGTCACACTAGCGGTCCGGACGGTCGTCCGATCAGTTGGTATTTTTGACGCTAGTTGACCCGTCCTTTAGGCTTTAGCACGTTGACCCTGCTCACATGTGTGTCAAAAGCCAGAACATACAGCAGCAAAAACAGTGCGACATTTATTACAAAACTCCCCTGTCAAATTAGTGGCCGCGAACTTATTGTAGGCCTACGTTGAAGCTCATTATTCGACGCAGTTGGGGCTTAAGCGAATAAAATGCAGCAAAAAATGGTTTACAAGAATTCGACATGGAGTAAGATACATTAACAAAAAAGAAAGGGTTCTGTCATAGGGCTCTGTTTGTACTTTTTAACGGCAAAGAAAAGGGAAAGAAAGGAAGGGAAAACGTAAAACAGAAAAGGGAGACAGGAAAGGGAGGGATCTTGCTGCAAGTTCGCATGGGATATGGAACATAGTTTTACGCCTTTCCGGTATTCGCAATTGCAGCGGCAGCAGTAGTAGCAGTAGAACAGTAACGGCAATGCCGGAATAAATAATTAAAGGCTGGAACAAAGTAACACATTTCGAGTGGCAGCGCGAGCCATGGTTTACTGCAGAAATAAAACTTGAACTCGCAAAGATTGCGCAGATACATTAGACCCTTACAGAGCAGCCCACAGTTGTCTGGCTTTAGTTCGTAAGAATGACGTAAACACTAAGATTAGCACTTTCCATGCAACATCAACATGTTTTAAAGTATAATATGTTATTATGATGCACTCGTGTAAGGCACACTCAGACTGTAAGCTTATCAACAACACCGAACGCGTAGCAACAATATTGAAGTGTTTAAAAGGATATCGGTATCAGTAAAATGTCGACTTGCAGTTCTGTCACTGTATTTAAAAAACGTAAAAACCGTCTATATTTAGTGCATTTTTGAACTGCATTTTGCAAGCATAAAATTATGCAACAACTGATCTGATAACGTGGTGTTTGATGAAAACTCGTTTCACTGGTGCTGAGGTTCATGGCGTGCAAGGAAAATATATAATTAGATATGACACACATGATGTGCAACGAATGGTAGTCACTGCCAGTCGATGGCGAACAAGGAAATTACCATAACGTTATTATTATTTGACTTGATAACTGCTGTCAAAATATCTGAGTAATAAGTAGCAAAATGTCTTGAAATTTTCTGAACTTTTTTCAAGACTTTTTGTCCCCTAGGCGCCTCGAGACCAAAACTTTGGTCTAGAGGACTAATTAAGCTTACATTACTCTACTAAGCCAGCCACAAATCTTGTTCACTACACAAAATAGCAAAAACTGGTGTCAATAAATGATTTTTTCCATACCAATCTTAGCTTGAAGTGTTAATAGACGTCGTCTGCTAAAGAAAAGATTAAAGCAAAATATTAATTCCAGATATATTATAGCTACTTAGAACTGCTGCAGATTGACGTTATTACCATTTGGTTTATGACAAAATGCTGTACGCGTTAACCATTATGCCTACACTGAAAAATTTGGAGAATGACGTCTGGTGCAGCGAAAAATACAAGAAATTTGAGCTAATGCTCACGAGGCGCGCGAAAGCCTATAGCAGTTCCTGTTCGCAAACTCTCAGCCTAGCTTCAGCCATTTCATCACAGTTCATTTTTGGAGTGTGCGCAGGAGCCGAAGATCGCAAAAATCAATTAAAAAATCCTTATTATGGAAGTTAAGGGTCTTTCAAAGTCATCGATGTTGATACGACTAAAAAGCTCGTCACTAGTACTTGTTGTGATAGGCAGCATGCTCATGCATATCTGCAACCTTTTTCACGAAAAACTGGCCAGCAACGAGCAGAAGTCTGCAATCAAACAGCTGATAACATATCGCAAGGTCATGGCAAGGTATCGCAAGGTATTATGGCTAAACTGTACGTCGTAGGGGATCAGCGATGATACCGTTGAATAAGGCGATTGCGGGTTCCTATAAGCTGTCAAACGTAACCATGTCTCTATCTAAAGCGGTTCGCCGCAAACTTGAATGCAAAGTTGATGCCTGCAGCCATTACCCACGTGTGGCAAATTACCGCATCGTATCCCAACGTTCTTTATAGCGTTCGATATAGCAGCGTCACCACAGCGTGTATGAGACTGTATAGTCACTCTGAGAAATCGTTTTTTCAAGCGGCCAGGAGTCGAACGCTGGTCTTCGGATATAAGCGGTACAGTCAGCCGACCCTAGCGACAGCTGAGTTTTTTGTCCACTTTGGTGTCGCTTGCCTTTCTTGCGTTGTACGAAAAAGCGCTGCGCTGATTGCGTGCGGTGCACGGAGGCGGCCATTATGGTTCAATCACATAATGACAAAAGCCACCCTAGTTAGCAGCTTCAACGCAAGACGCGTGGTCAAGATTGGCATAATATATACGAGTACTTATTGGCACGTACGATATTGTAACAACGTAACAAAGCAAACCAAATGGGCCTAAACAAACACATCAGCCCGCACACCTCCGCCAAGGCCGTGTTGTTCGCTAGGTGGCAGCACCATCTTCGGTTTGGCTGCGGTTTCCCTTATGCCCCATTGAAAGCAATGGTAACGAAAATTTCAAAGTGATCCAGAATTCAGGATTCCTTCTGGATCACCCCCAAAATTGAATCACTGGTAGTTTTTGCCATTCACGACATTCCCAGAAAATTTCAGAAAAATCCGTACAAAACTTTTTGAGTTATCTTGCTGACAGACAAACAGACAAACAAAGTCTGGCAAAAACATAACCTCCTTGGCGGAGGTAATAACAACAACTAATTTACACACAAAACGCCACACACTTGCCAGCGATGGGTAAAAGTCAACTAAAAGTTATTATTTAATAGTTTAAATAATTTTGCCAAAGTGACTGGCAGATGCTAGCTAACAGTTTAATTAATTTCTTTAGTTAAAATAAAGTTATAGTTAAACTAATTTTTGTTAGTTGCACGTCATTGACATTTTTATCACGAAAATTTTGCTTTGAATGCTATTCTGGCTTTAAATGCCGAATAGCAACCACAGTTCAATACAAACTGAAAAATAATAGAGCTGTCAAATTAAAGAGTTAACTTAATGCATTAATGCGTTAATAAATTAATGCGCATTAAAAAATTAATGCATATACGTAAATTTGAAAAATTCTGTGAAGCAGCAGTTCCAATATTCCATTAAAAGGCGGTTATTTGACGACCGAATAATATTCAAGTAGTTAGAAATAATTGTTTTCGCTGCCATTATGTTACTACTGTCACAGTTCTGCAACACAAGTACGACTTCGTGGGCTTCATTTCAGTCACTCTCTTGATCGACATAGTCCACTTACAATATCAGCAAATCGACACAAAAAACAACATAATATAGCGAAATATAATAAAAGCAGTGAGAAGCACTAGAAGAGCGCAGACCTGCGCCAATATGATGTAGGCCTATGGTCTGACTGGCGTGATAGTGGCGCCATCTGACGACTGACAAGGAAGTACTGAACACGCATAATGAGGGTGAAAAAACCTGCAGCAAACTAGAGTAAAGGGTCATCAGATTCCAACCCCAAAATAAATTCATTCTTATACTTCAAGTCTCAAATGACCGTGTACAATTAAATCAAAACCATTCAAAAGCTTTTTTTAGTAAACTGATAATTAATAGGCCTACAGTGCAGTACGATCAGTAGTCACATGGATGCAAAACACAGGCATAAATTAGCATACATTAACACACATTTTGAGCAGCAAAAACAAATCACAATGTAGCAACGGATTTGAGTATAAATAATATATTATGGTAATTAGTACAACTGCAGTACAATCAATAACATTTCACAAAACCCATGCATACATCACCATAATATTAACATACATTATGAGCAGCAATAAATGAATCAAAATTACATGTATGTACAGCGGTGTCATGTTGGGACAGGAAGCCGCAATTTTCCGAATTCCAAAAACAGCCGCAAATTTCCGACAGAGGAGATTACGGGTGCCCAGAATTGCATTTTTGCCTAAAATAGGTTTATTTTAGCTTCAAATTTTGCATTTCTGAATGAAAATATTTTCCGACAAGAGGCAGATTTTCCAAAAATTTTTTCACATCCAAAAATTTAGGGGGTGGGGAGCAATTCCCCCAACCACACCATCACTGACTGTGTGAGAATAAAAAAATTATTGAACTGCTTTATTCTGCACCGCACCGAAACATTTCCAGCAGTGATTAAGCAGAAAACATTTCTGTGCTTCCAGTTGCAGCCGGCAAAGGAAATTAGGGACGGGCATCGACGGAAATTTTTCTTATTATTTATTTTTATATCATGACGTATCATGCAATATCACCCCCAACAACTCATAAAAACAAACTGTCACACTAAATTATTGTATTCACGAGAATATGAGCAAAAATACTGCAACATTTCAGGCTAAATGTGAACGGTATTTTCGGTAAAACTTTGAAAGCATACCAAAAACTGCACTGATATGTTTCAAGGTCCAATAAAAATTTTAGGGTTGCAGCTTTTTTTCCTAGGGACGAACAGCAACCAAAAGCAGAGAAATTTGTTGAACCTCATGTGCATGGTGGTGATGTGTACTATTACTACTCAGAGTCAAGTTGTTTGAAGTGTTTTAGTGATTGTTCCAGCAAAGAATATGTATCACGTGCCGTCTTGATCTTAGACTCGGCAAAGTGACAGAGTGCCTCTTGTAGACTGGCAATACGATGTCGGTCATATGCCAACAACTACAACAACAACAACAACAACAACTACGACTACAACTAATACTACCACACTGACAGATTGTTTCTTGTAAACTAAC
>Ga0209454_1001662_pt1 | contig 14248 bp, 8 predicted proteins | sample WorMetHERISLAND1_2_FD_187400 | JGI IMG/M metagenome (GOLD analysis project Ga0209454, IMG submission 187400) | Marine gutless worms symbiont microbial communities from Max Planck institute for Marine Microbiology, Germany - Olavius geniculatus... | ecosystem: Host-associated > Annelida >...
TACCACGATTACGGACTGCGTTCGGTTCAAGAGCGTTTTCTGCTACTGGACCACAAGCCTGGAATCAACTACCTACTGACATTCGAAACACTGCCACATACACGACTTTTAAACACAATCTTAAAACGTTTTTATTTAATATTGCGTACGGACTTTAGACATCATCATACCGTCTTTGTTAGGTTTTATTGTTATATTTTAGGCGTAGTGCTTTTTAGTTGTTAAGCACTGCCATTCAGGACTGTAGGATGCGCTATACAAATTTCTTTTGATTGATTGATATAGCGGCAACAATTTGTCGCTGCACTATATGGCATAAATACACAAATGCAGCGGTAAACAACTTATCTAGGCCTATGCCCCTAGGCCTAATCTAGTCATTTCGAATCTGAAGAGAATCTGGACCGCTATAAAAATTGTAAAAGTGGGCGATTTATTAAATTCTTAAAATTTAAAAAATGCAAATTTTAGAAACACTGAGTTGGCGCCGACCTGTTTTGGGTGTTGTAACCTGCGATGAACCATTGCTTTAAGCTTAAGTTTAAAAATGCTTAAAGTACTAGCAGCTCTGTAGGCCTAGTGCTGGCGGAGAGTTTGTTCCAGACAATGGGAGCAGCAACGAGGAACGAAGGAGACAAGAATGCTGTACAGCTGCTGGGGGCTGATAAATACTACGAGTGAATGTAAAGTTGTCGTATGCTGAAGATGTCAACGTCATCAGATGGTGCCGTGTATATTGGCTTCACAAGTTCACACGAAGAGTGGCAGAGAACTGCAGGATCGACGGGTAAGGGAAGGAAAAGAGAGCGTCTGCTGAAGCCTAGATCCATCACTGACCATAATAGTGTGCTACGATTACCGCCACATTAGTATATTATGCCCACTTTGTGTGGCGACATATGTCGCCGTCACCGTAATAGTACCGTGCATTTCGATTTGGGCCCACTATTTCGAAGGCATCATGTCATTGTCCGTGCACATGCACAGTTCAATGTCCCACAGAAAATATTATTGACCATGCGAGCGCGCAGCCTCGCACAAGTTGCATGGATCTGTCTTAATTTCTGTGCCCCCGCATGGTTCGAACATCAGAAGGCGAGTGCATGATATCTTATTGCATCATCTATGCACGGACACCTTGGGTGGTTCCTTGAGCAGCATTGCAGCAGGTTTTACATATTAAAGGTTGAAATGATTGGAAACAGAATATCAGCTGACCAGAATATTCACTAGTCGAAATTTTTCAAGTAAAAACAGCATTAAATATTTCCCAAGTTTGAGTTTTCTACTCATAACAAATTAATAGCAGCAAGGTGGACATAGAAATGTCGACGCAGCTCTCTGCTTATATACTGTCGGTAAGCGTAAACGATCTGCGCACAGTAAATAACACCTTTTTTTGTCACAAACGGACCGAGCGTGCGCACGGTAAATGTAATCATTGATTTTGAAAGTTCACTCTTCCGAAAGTCTACTATTCCCACCAGAGATATGCGGACTGAGGACGCACCAGTCTGCGGACAGAGATCCGGAGGATTTTTTGCAGATGCGGATCGTGTTTTGTGATGAAATTTGCGGTCGCGGACGGACGCGGATTCTGTTCTGTGACCAGTGTATTTTTTTCTAATAAAAGTTAAAAACAAAAACAAGTGATGTGTGTTGAAATGTGCATAGCACAGTAGCACTGGAACCAGTAAATTGTAATCTGCTATAGGTCTAGGCGTGGCCTACCTTGCATACTAATGTCTAGAGGTCTAGGCCTGTTCAGTGCAGACGCGGACTGACAGTGGATTCTTGGTCAAAATTTGTGGACTGATGCGGACTCCCAAATTTTATGATCCATGCTTCTCTGATTTCCACTAACCCTAGCCTTAACCCAGGAATCTTTAACTTGTTGAAGTTTAACTATTTGCTGAAGAAGAAGAAGAAGACCTATTGGTTACATGATGCAAAGTTAACTTGTTGCAGTAATGGCCATTTAGTTACAGCCATACCCACAGCAGAGTCTGATGCAAACTTCCCCACTCAAATGCTAAGGCTAACCCATCCCTAATATCGAAAATCAGATTTTTCTAACTCAAATGATGCATCTTTTATGCCAGAAGAGATGACATTCCTGTTACAAACTGTCATATCTCTGTGTTCAGATGAACTAAATGGTCTGAGATTTAACTGAAATTAAGAGATGTGCTGCATGATATTTTGTATTAATATAAATGGTTTATTCATTTGTGCAGTTTGGAGTGGACAGCCCTGAAACTCTGAGTCGAGTGATCAGCAGTAAGGAGGAACAGATTGAGCGCAGGGGACAGAAACGCCTCTCCGGGTGATACTGACATTATGTGATGTCTCTCTTAAATATGCATTTGCAATAGAAGCAGACTTTGTAGAATGTAGATTGATTCTTAAACCTTGGTTCTGACTGCGTCCAAGTCGGTGCAGTAAGTTTGACACCATTCTTGCATGGTGATAACTTGTCGTTATACCTGTAAATGTCATAGCAGAATTGAGGAATTGATTAAAAGTCATGGTATGTCGGGAAAAATTGTTTTCTGAAAAACTGCACATTATTAGGTTTGAAGTTTCTGTTCGCTTGTACGTTATCCAATTATACCATGTTCTGTTGTCGACTTTATTCTTTACATCAGGCATTCAGAAGCTTGTTGACAGATGGCACAGAGGTTTAAACAAATTCGGACAATACGTTGAAAAATGAAACACACATACGTTTAACATTTAAAGAAGTGACAGTAACTTCTTAAGTTTATTCGTTTTTTTTCTTCCTGTGCTAAGTTTGTCACTTGCAAGTTATGATAGATTACTTGGCTTGGGTTATTGTGGGGCACATCATTTGTGTCGTGTGGCAGGTTTGATCCCATATGGCAGGTTATGCTCTGTAGCTGTTAGCTGGGTTTTCCATGAAAAGCTATATTGTTTAAGTCTTTCAAAAACTGACTTGAAATGGTTAACACACTTTCTGTTGCTAATGTCATGATGTTTTTATGTTGCAGCTGTATGACTGAAAGTCCAACTGTGAAAAGTGAGTCTTCAGAGTCGGAGAAAGTCATTTCTGTTACAAAGACTGCAGCTGATGGCAAAGAACCACAGGTGAGTGAGTGAATATATGTGTGTATGTGTTGACCAAACATGGAATACAACATACACAAAGATGACACAGTCAGGCTTGTTAAGTCACTTATTTGCAGTAAAACATTAAGTGGAGATCATACCACACCTGAGAAAAAATGGCCACACTACCTTGTTAGCTGTAGATAGATATTAATTTTAATGCTGGCTGTTTCTGTGCATTTTGAGTTTCCACACCACAAGTACCAGTGTCGTGTCATAAATGAGTCACATAACAGCATCATTGTGTTAGTTCTTTTTGGGTTTAAAAAATCTAAATAAAAATCTGAAATGTCAGTTTTGTTTGGAATTTTATTTTCAACATATGCAGTATTTTGATGATGTCATTATTGGCTTGCAAAGCTTTAGCTTAGCAATGCCTTAGTTTCAGACAGCATGTCGTGCCACAGCATGCGCGAGTATGTCGTTGTCCAGAGTTCCGCATCCTCAGATGGATATATCTTAGCAACCAAGCATCATATCCACTTAGGGTTTGGTTCTAAGGTAGGGTATTTGGGGTAGGCGGATCCAACATTCCAACAGTCATGTGACCGATGACGTTACATGACCCCAAAAGGTCAAACTTGTGACTCCAATGTCGTTGTGGTCGCATATCTCTATAATCGTGCACTATAGATGCATGGTCAGTGATCGTTATTGATCATGAATCGGAAACCACATATGCCGAGGCTATTTGTCTCGTTGCCTTTGATTAAAGTCTTACCAGAACTTGATCTCACCCAATATCACTTGTCTGGAATTGCTATAAGCGACCCTTGTTGTCAGACAGCATGTCTGTGGGTGTCTGCATTTCTGCATTCGCTGTCTGTTACCATTCTGTTTGCAAAACTGCGATTGCTAGTAGTTGCAAGCCATGTCACTTACCTGCTTGTCGTGATGTCATCTGTTTATAGAATACAGTCTATCTGTGTATGTCAGTGATAAAAAAGTATCACAGGGAATCTAGTTTTAGGTGATATAAAACTTTGGACATATTCGCTGCCTTCATTGTGTAAATGGTGACAAACCCATCTGTGCTTATGTATCATCTACAGTTAGACTGATAGTGAGTAGTCGAGTAAATTAGTAAATAGGCAAATAGGTGAAAAAAATATGTAAATAAGTTAGCTAGTTAGTGGAGCTAAATAAGTTTCATTATTCATGGTCATCTGCATTTGGCAGTCATGTAAGCTTGAGCTTACTTAGCTCTTGTTTACCTTTTGTTGGACTGTGTCATTACTGGTTGCATGTCAAATGTCATGCCTTATGTTACCTTATCTTATGCAGGCTGATGACGGTGATGAAGAGGAAGTTTATACTGATTCCAGCACATTTCTTAAGGTATCAGTTATCGGTGTTTTAGATTCTGATAAATGAATTATGATGGTGCAATCTCAAAGATATCAGTTTGATTTGCTTAAATAGCTCTACTTTTTCATGCAATGCAGTCGTGCCTTTCATTGTCATGTTTGTTTTTAGGAGTAAGTTTGGGAACGCCTTTCACATTAGATAGAGGCAGCTAGAGAGTATGATAGATTGGTAGTAGTTAAGTTAAAAAGGTAAGTGAATTTCATTCTTATTTTTTAACTTAGTCCACCCATACCAGTAGTTTCCGGCGGCGGCAGGCTTATTTTTTTATCGCAGTTGTTTTTTAAAATTTTCAGTGTGAGATCAAGGTGCCTAGGCTGATCACCATGAAACTTTGCCAGATGATTGCAAGTATTCCTGATTTTATAATGCAGGTTTAACAATTTGCGGCCATCCCCCAAAATAAAAATTGCGGGCCAAAAACAAGCAAATTTTGGTGTGATTTCGGACAACTTTAAGCTTCGACAGCAAATATCTCCGGAATGAATGAAGTATGCACAATTAGAACATAACTTTGCCATGTGACATGCCATGAAACAGGCATAATAACACTGGTACTAATTTTTTTAGGGCAAACACCCCCAAATTTTGTAAGGGCAAAAAAAAGATGCAAAAATTGGCACAATTTTGGACAACTTCAGATTTTGACTGCGAATATCTTTGCAACGGATCGAGAAATCAAAAATTGGATTAGCGGGTGATGAGCTACATTTTCTCCTGCATGGGCAAAAAATTTGGTGAAGTTTGATCCACTAGTAAGTAGTAAAAAAGTTACAGAGATCAATAAAAGACATGCTGTGCTGACCAATGCATTTGGGTTTGGGCCACGTGACTTTCTAAAAATTTTTCCAGTCGGACTTATTTCACCGGATGGACAGACATTGGGCTCTGGCCCAGGTTTCCAGTTTATGATGTGAATGTGTAAAAGATGTGTATGATAGCTGCACCCGTTTCTCATTATTTATTTTCTGTTTAGCTGTAATTGTTGCAAATAGGTGTTCGGTTGGCAAAGCAATTTGTTTATATCCCAACATTCCTTATCGTATTCGACAAATGGCTGGATAATTGTGATTCACAGTTGCGCTTTATTTTTTTTTGTTGCATGCCATTTTTGTCAGTGGCATTGTGTTTTTTTATAACTAAGCGGGGTGGCAAGTTGCAGTTTCTTAACAGACACTGCAAATTTTCTACAGAATTCTGACGCAAATTTTCGATAGAGTGAATTGCGGGCACGTGTTCATCGTGTGACTTTTGCAGGGCACTCAGAGCGCGAATCCTCACAATGATTACTGTCAGCACTTTGTGGACACGGGCGAACGACCACAGAACTTTATCCGTGATGTTGGTTTGTGGCCATCTGATTGCGTCATTTTCTACGCTTTATGTCTCCAACACAGCCTGACGCTGTTGATAAAAGATGACCAGATTTTATTAGTTTTTGTGTTATTCTAGTTCAATATCATACTACCTTGAATAAAACTGTTATATTTCACTTGATCATATAATCGTTTCCCCAGGTAGTGCAATAACAGAAGAACATACGCTATGTGCACTGGTAACTTAAATGACATTTGGTGGCCAGTTGGCCATTCTCTTTGAGTTACAATTGATAATGTCGGGGATCTTTTTTGGGACACAGTGTACTTACAGCAGTAATAGCAATCGTGGTCATGAAGTTGAAGTTTAAAGTGGTGGTGGTCATATACTGTGTTATTAACATTTGAATTTATTCAGTATTGAGTGGAGATTGACTGTTGATTAATGTCAGTTGAAAACTAACAGTGGTAAATGTCCAGGAAATTGCATGTTTTTCTTCGACAACTTTTATAAGTTACCAAAGCTTGAACTCACCCAATGTCAGTTGTATTGCTACAAGTGACCCTTGTTGTTAGACAGCGTGTCTGTGGGTCTTTGCATCTGATGTCTGTTTGTCCCCAGTCCAACTGCAAAACTGCAATTGCTAGTAGTCAAAAGCCTTTTCGAATGCTTTTCATTATTTTTATATACTTTATAATGCTTTCTTTATAATGTGACTTTAATCAAACATTTATTAATTACAATTCCGTTGAGCATTAAAGATATTTAATGATCTGTCACATGTACGTATTGTCGGTGTAATGGCTAAACGTCATATTCATTTAGATTTATAGAAGAATGTCATAACTACAAAAAGTTCTACCAAATTTAATTCAGTGCAACTGAACAGGTAGGATGTTATGTCATTATTTGTTGATTTCTACAGTCTTAGTTTGCAGTTCATTTAAAACAGTGTTGTTAATTTGTGCCTGTGCTAAGTGTGTTGACATGCATCGTAGGGCTGAGCAATCGTTTCGAGGAATATCCCAAACTACGAGAACTCATTCTGCTCAAGGACGAGCAGATTCAGAGGACAAACATTCCGCCAATGTATGATTTCTTCATTTTTTAAAACTTAAGTCCATAATTATACATTTGTAGTTGTATTCATGTTTTGTCTTTACTGCTGCATTGCTGTGTTAGGTTCGACTTATTTCAGTAGGTAAAGAACATAACGTTCTACTGATGCATAGATTAGAAAGGATTCTCAGTCTAATATATATGCATAATCTGTTTTCGATGTGCGAGTTCTTCAATGTTGCCGTTAACAAGTGTATAAACTGATGTTTTGTACATTTATATTTGCTGTTTTATTACTAAAATACTGTTATCCTGCTGGTGATCAGTTACAAAGATATTGCGCTTTAGATATTTTTTACAGTAGCCAAGCCGCTTGTAACTGTTACTTACTACCTATACTAATGGTGTGACTGAAGAAAGCAGACGACAAACATCAGGCATGATGTCACCGCTGGCCTGCATTGCTGACAATATTAAACAAATTTTTTTACATCCACAAAATGGCCATATAAATAAACAAACTAATATTGCTCGCATCATCCGCTTAATATAGGCCTGAAAAACACTCCAATAATGCTAATTTAACTAATCGTATTATTGCAGTTAACCTATTGGACCGTTGCATAAAATGGTCGACCACAAACGTTTATAAAGTCGAGTCAAACTAAAGTCTGAGCTCATCTCGTACTTAACCAAGTTCTAGCCAATTTTCTGCAAAAATTCTACAAATTTTGTTGCCATGGCAACGAGAGTCAATGATGGTAGACTTACTAAAATTATACATTTGCTCCACCCTCAAAACCCCTTGATATTTGCAAGAATCTCGGAGATATATCATACATTATGTCGAGTTATAGCCCATTTTGTCCCAAATTTCGTTGCCATTGCAACAGGGGTCGGTCGGGGGAAAATGCGATTGGCAGCATTCAGTGGCCCATCTCCGAAACACCCCCTATAGGTGCAAAAATTTCTTAGATATCTCTTACACAGACCAAGTTATAGCCAATTTTGTCCTAAATTTCGTTGCCATTGCAACCATGGAGGGTCTGGGGTAAAATTGAATAACACCATTAGATTGACCATCCCCGAAAACCATACCATAGAACCAAAAATTACGACATTATCGTATACACAACCAAAGTTTTGATCCTTTAAAGAATTGTTGAATTTTCCCCATAGGCGTCATTGTAATTTTGGCGAATTTTCCTAATAAATACGTTAAATATTAAATTTTAATTTTCTAACCCCCAAATGGCACACCCTTGCCTGATACTGCATCGTTTGAGCCATTGCATGCAAAAATACGCTGAGGGGTCTGACTTGTAGGTGCATGGAAGAAAAAAAACGTATATGGCTATAAAATTTTGGCATATATTTCACCTACTTGCTGAGAAGCCCCCCTTGTGCAGAATTACAGGAATTTTTGCATGAGGGGTCATCTAGCCAACTTAGAGCGGGTTTCTGGATCTTAACTGGCCGGTAAAATTAGTGTTAACTGGCAGATTTCCCATTGCACTAACCAATGGTCAAAATGGCCAAAAATTTAACTGGCTGAAATCAGCCAGTTAGCTAACCGTCGATCGTAGTTATCGTATTTAACGCAACTTTCGTACCATTTTGCAAGCAGTTAATTGAAGAATTTTATAAAATGATTTTACCGTATAGCAATGTCTTCAAAACGCATGAGGAAATGTTTGCTGCTACAAATTTTACTACAAAATCCATTCATGAATGGACAAAATGGCCGTCAGCAATCTGTTGGCTGGCTCATGGGCTGGTGGACGTGCACTTGCACTCATTAATATTCATGACGCCTACCTGCACTAGGCGAAAGTGATAAGTGTCATGTGCATCGTTGCTAAGCAACTATAGTTTACCACTCAGTTAGCTGACAGCCAGTCAGGTTTTGTTCAGAAATGCACACAAACTTAACTAGCGAGTTACAATTAACAGACGGTTTACTAACTGATCAGTTAACTAAAAGATCCAGAAACCGGCCCTTAATCAACTATGCCAAATTTTATCTCAATTGGGTCAGGGGTTTTGATTCTGTAGGGAGTCGAATTTTTGGCTTCCCCATAGGAAAGAGAAGTCACCGTTAACGCATGGCTTGAACTACTGTTTAGCCTGTGATGCTACCTATTAAAAAATATTAATTGATTAGTTTCCAAAAACTAAGCGATTAGAGATTTCAACTAATGTACCGGTTGTTGTTTTCTTTTGCAATCTAAACCAACATCGAAAAAGTGATGATTACGCAGTGGCCTTCACAAACTGTGGCCAAAGCTTACAAAGTGCAGAACTGTTAAACTAGCACTATACAGGTTTACATGTACAAATCTCGACGACATGTATTATGCAAAATATAGTTGGATTATAAATGCTGATTATCAGGCATTTTAGGCTGTTCATAAGTCCAGCATCTTAACCAAATTTCAATTTGTTAAAGATTTAATTGATTAATGTTTTTAGTAATTGATTGACTAATTACTCATTCATTTCCACAGCTGTATTAATGAGTGACAATATTTTCTGACTGCTTTGACAGGAAGATGTTCATTCTTGTGCTACATTTTCCATGATTTTATTTTAGTAGACTGGCCTACAGTAACCTATTTTCTTGTAATTCTGCAAAGAATGGACCACTTAAACGAAAATCAAACTTTTTAATGTATCAGATTGCTAGTAGTAGATAAAATGTGGCTGCTTTTGTTGGTCAGGTATCTGAAATGTGATCTTGAAACGTTTGACCTTCGTGACCTTGAGAGCAAGTTTGATGTGATTCTGATAGAGCCGCCGCTCGAGGAATACCAGAGAACGCTTGGTGTTGCCTATGACAAATACTGGAGCTGGGATATGGTAAGCATACGCTTAAGCCACCACTGCTTCAGCTAGCTGCTCCCTTCTCTAAGTCCTGCTTATCAAACTTATCCTCTGACCTCGAAGCCATTCCTATTCTCTACCAACCATCAAAACTTCCAATTTTATAAAAAGTTTTATCGCAAAACCCTTTTTTATTATAAGTGATTTTTTAGCATTTTGTACATACACGTTATTCTGCCTTTATGACTGTGTACGATACGATATGATTTGATATCAATAGAGATTTGCACTAGAAAACTGACATTCAAGCTGCCAGTTTAATCTACGGGATGCTGGCTGTCAGAATAGTGACAGCCGAGACTGATGACCTTGGTTGTAGCTTAACGAATCGCCAGTCGACCAACTAGCACCTCAGATCTACTGAGTAGACTGTCACATGTAGCCATTGGCAAGTCTTATAGTTGCGTCTACCACTGTCGAACTTATTACCTATATTGTACGCTAACATGTTGTGTGCATTATTGTCACGTAAATGTTTGAAAAATGCTAACCGTAAACCATAACCCTAAACCCTAACCATTACTGTAAGTGAAAATTTTAATATTAAGTGCAAAATCGTACTGAAGTTTTCACCCCCTGGTGAATGTGAATGTAAAGCATAATGATGTGTCTGTCAATGTGAATTTTAGTCGGAATAGCATCTGTCGGAATTAGCGCTGTCAAATTAACACATTAATTAACGCATTAATGCCTTAATAAATTGACGCGCATTAAAAAAATTAATGCACATATGTAATTTTATGTTAATTTACTAAATTCTGTGAAACAAAAGTTCCGTCCTTAAACTGCGGTTATTTGACAATCGATTGAATTCTAGTAATGAAATTGTAGTTGCCATTCCGTTACTACTGTAAATTAATAATTATTCTGACGACAGGCTAATAGATTTTTACACGCGAGAGCTAGCTAGCTATTAGCTACGGTAATTCTGTCTATCTGTCTGTCTCTCCGTCTGTTCGTCACGTCCCGGTACTGTTCCAAGACTAGGTGAGAGAGACTTCTAGTTTTCACCATATGATAGCTTAGAGTCTCTAGTATTTTTGACAAAATTTCATGCCACTGGGTGAAAGGGGTCCCCACAAACGAAGGGAGAAAGAGGGGCACCCCCCTTAAAAAGCGTTATTTCACCGTTATTGGCTCTTCTAACGTGAAAATGGTTGCAGATAGGCACAGACATGCTGCTTATCATAACAAGCACTGGTGACGAGCTTCTTAGAAATGTCAACATCGATGACCTTGAATGACCTTGAACCCCCAAAATAGGGGGTTTTAGTAAATTTTTCCAGATTTTGGGCTGTGACACATATTTCAAGGGTGAATTTCGCCGAAATGGCTGGAGATAGACCGAGACAATTTGTGTACGAAATTTTCAGCATGGAATCTAGATAATTAGTGGTCCAAGTTCGGACCTTCTATATTCAAGGAGGCCTGAGCATGTGGGTGTCAAAGAGGGAAAGAGGGTTAGCCCTCTAAAAAGTGGTTATTTATCCGCTGTTGGCTCGTCTAGCATGTAAATGGTTGCAGATAGGCACAGACATACTGCTTATCATAACAAGCACTGACGACGATCATCTTAAAAATTCAACATCGATGACCTTGAACCCTAAAAATATTGGTTTTGTGTGATTTTTTGGCGATTTTTGTCTGCAAAAGAGTGAATTGCGACGAAATGGATGAAGATAGACTATGATTACCTGCGAACAGGAACTGCCATAAGCTCTGGCGTGTCTCATGAGCATTAGCTTAGATTTCTTGTTATGCTAGCGATGACGTCAGGTATTGTTAATTATACATTTTAAAATGTGTTTCTAACTTTCTATATTCTACAGGTGGGGCCCCCCAAATGTCGCGGGGCCCAGGGTAACTTCCCCCCCTACTCTCCCTGTCGACGGGCCTGGGTGCGTTAATAACGCGTTAAGTAATGCATTAAGAAATTAATGCTTTGACAGCACTAGTCGGAATAGTCTGCCTCCCAAATTGTGTTGATGGGGTGTGGATGGGTACAATGTTCATGGGGATGGCAGGTATGGGGTTCATGCAGACTTGTAGTGCTGATGCTGATGATGCTGCACATAGATAGAGCGGTTGGAGATCGAACACGTGGCAGCTCAGAGGTCGTTTGTGTGGATCTGGTGTGGCTCCAGCGATGGACTTGATGCCGGACGCAGGGTCAGTTAGTTATGTCGTATTTCTGGCTTCAGAATACAACCAGGTGGCTACGGGTTTTTGAAAGTTCTCGGAAATTTTTTAGTTCACTTTTCCAGGCCGTGAAAAGTGCTTGAAAACCAGACTGGGTCTTGGAAGTTTTGGAATTTGGTGTCACAGGGTTTTGCGTGTGCTTGAATTTCCGTTTTTCAAAATTATTGTGACTGCGATCTGAAAATTTTGTTTCATATGAAGCCAGAAACCTCTGGCCTGACGTGGTATCGCAAGAATGGGTCTGGACAAGGCACTTTAAAGTCTTGAAAAGTTCCTGAGTATACTAGCTGCGATGTGGTCTTGCTCTTGAGACCATCTTGAGATGAACTAACATCTTGTCTCAGTTTCATTTGTGATCTCTTGGGCAAAGTATTTAATGTCTCAAGTCTCGTCTGTCTTGGCTCAAAAAAGGTTGCTGTGGAGTAGTGGTTGGAAGTTAATCTGGATCAGATAACACAGAGAAAAGGTTGAATGAGATAAGTGTACAAAACTTCAGTTTATACAGTTTTTAATGGTGTCGTGCAATGACTGACACATCGAAAACAGCAAAAATCATGGAAAAGTTATCACTGTCTGTCACATCGATTAGCTGTCATGACTTTTCATGCATCGTTATTACTGGCTGTTGCCTCGTGCTTGTTATGTGGTTTAGTGATTGGAAGTTGAGATGGGTCAGATAAGGTATAGGATTGAATGTGATTGTGCAGTGTCTGAAGAAGTGGGGTTTTCGACGCTGTGAGGATATCTGCTGGATCAAAACGAACATTAAGAACCCGGGACATAACAAGAACCTTGAACCAAAGGCCATCTTCCAGAGAACCAAGGTTAGTTCCCATAGGGCGCATCAGCATATTTCTTTGTGAATACATCTTTTCATTGGTGGCTTAGTAGTGTAATGGTGTAATTGTGTAAGTGTAATTGGACTTAGGATCAAGCGGTCACACAGGTGGTCATGACTAATTTGAGAAGAACGACAAAAAATTATGACAGTGAAAGAGACATGATGGCCGGTCGGCGTGGTGTAGTGGTAACGCGTCTGATCCAATCAGCGAAGTTACTGTACGCCGGGCTCGGTTAATACTGCGATGGGTGACTGCCTGTGGGCAGGTAAACCATCTCGGGATGTAACCAACCGCCTAGGTCAACTCAGCCTTCCATCCCTCCAGGGTAGGTAAATCAAGTACCGGCCTACCTGGCTGGGGTTAAGGCGGGGCGCGTTCACTTCTGTCGGGTGGCAGGTAACACTGTGTGATCCCATATGACAAGTGACGCTCCGTAGCTCTGAGATGGGTTCGCTTATTAGGAGCTATATGCGACCTTTAACCTTTTAACCTTTCTGAGTCGCGAACTACGCCTACTTGTCACGTGAACACTAGCCTTCTATTTTGGTTTCAGCTGATCATCACAGACACTTTTTGTGTTTGTTATATTTGTTGTCAGTGGTCAGAGTAGGGTTGAAGAGCTGGCCAAACTCTACTGACCTTTCTCTTTTTTCCTCTTTTTTTTCTTCTCTTCTCCTCCCCTCCCCTCCTGTTTACTCTTTTTCCTTTTCCGTCTTTCTTTTTCTCTGCCTCGTTTATTCCCTTAGAAGTAGGTTTCTTGAGTACAGCTAAGGTATCTTGGGACTGCTGTAAACTCCTGCAGTGGGGTCGAAACAAATTCGGTGCATTTTGGCTATAAATTTGACATCTGGTGACACCCGTTTTGCTAATTTTGTTCAGAGTTGCTTGATCGTGTGTAGAGAAACTATGCAGACTGAAAATATAAGGTGGTGAAACGCAGTGCTCTCCCGTTCACCCTCACTCTGACCGCTGTTTGTCATGTTGTTTGCTATTGCTCAGGAGCATTGTCTGATGGGGATTCGTGGGACGGTGCGTCGCAGCACTGACGGCGACTTCATCCATGCAAACGTTGACATTGACCTTGTCATTGCCGAGGAGGAGGCTCGTGGCAGTGCGGAAAAACCGGTGGAAATCTTTCACATCATTGAGCACTTCTGCCTCGGACGACGTCGGCTCCATCTGTTCGGCCGGGACACTGCCGTCCGGCCCGGCTGGCTGACCATTGGCCCTGACCTGACCTCGACCAATTTCAACCCAGACACCTACTCCGGCTTCTTTGACCCCCGTGACCCGACCGGCCACCTCACCGGTGCGACCGAGGACATCGAGAGGCTGAGACCCAAGTCCCCGCCTCCAAAGGTCAAGGGCGGAGGCGGTGGAAACGTTTCCACGAATGCCACCGGGACGCCTCCGATGGTTGTCCAGTCCGGGGTGGTCCCGAGCCCAGCATCCCT
>Ga0209454_1001665_pt1 | contig 14245 bp, 10 predicted proteins | sample WorMetHERISLAND1_2_FD_187400 | JGI IMG/M metagenome (GOLD analysis project Ga0209454, IMG submission 187400) | Marine gutless worms symbiont microbial communities from Max Planck institute for Marine Microbiology, Germany - Olavius geniculatus... | ecosystem: Host-associated > Annelida >...
AAAATCGCCGCGACTTCACACACAATAATTGTGTGTGAAGTCGCGGCGATTTTGATAATATCATACCGTGGTTGAACATAAGAGAAGTTCAGTTAATCGAAGCAGTTGTAGAAGCATAAAATTAACTGGTAGAATGGTGAATTTGTGCTGTATTGTTTGTAATATATTGGTATGTCTGACTGTAGTCTGTATGTTGTTGTTAGAGATGTACGAGTGAACACTTTTCTATCAGAGCTTGAGCATCGCAAGAAACCGGCAATGTTTTTGCTGCAGAAAGTACCACACATACTGCCACACAATGAGGTCAGCACTGTAGTAGTAATAGCAGTAGTAGTGCTCCTAGTTGTACTAGTAGTGTAGTTGTAGTTGTTGTTGTTGTCAAGAAGCCAGCAATGCTTTTGTTACCAATGGTGTCACCTATACTGCACCACAGTGAGGTCATTGTCATAGTAAGAGTTAGAGTAATAGTAGTAGTAGTCGTTGTTGTTGTTGTTGTTGTTGTGGTGGTGATGGTGGTAGTGATTGAGTGAGTGCCTGTGTTTAGCTGTTTATGTCTAGCAGTTGGGGCCGATTGATTCATGTCCAAGTTAACTTTTAGGTTACCTAACCTAGGTTATCTTGGTCGTGAGGTTAAGTCCAGAGGTTAATCTTTGTTGCGTTTATTCACGGAAAAAGAACCAGAGTTTGCTAATCCACGAGTTAAACCTCGTCCATATAACCATGCCATGAATCAAGCGTTTCGATTGGCAGTAGTAGTGACGTGGCTGTTCATTTGCGGCCCACTATAGGCTTATGAACTAAATGGCATGTCTATGGGTAGTAGAGGATATTTAAATGGCAGTTAATGTACAGTGTATTCCAACAGGATGCAATAAATGCAATACAACACATCGCGGCAACTGTGAAAATTACAACTTCATTACATAATTGCGATTACGATTATTGCAAGAATTTTTGATATTGTCAGTTTTACTACGTATCACCCCTATGTAAAAGTCGACTATTCCACATGAGGCATGCCGCGAGGTCAAGGTCACTGGCGCAGACGACATTGTCATTCAGAGCAACATGGCGAATTGCGCCCATAGAAAAAGTGCAATTATATTATGATAATTTCGCTGACTATAATAATAAAATTCACTATGCAAAATGTTGTCATGGTTCTATGTCCTCTGGTTCATCGATATACCACTGTGAAAGATTTGCAGGTGTTGTTATTTACATGGGTCAACTTCGATCTTGCACTAACTGCAGGTCAACCTCGCAAAATTGTGAGGTTAACTGTGCGAGTTAAGTCTGAGATAACCGAGAGAGTTAACCTACTTGTGTGTCATGAATCAACACGACAAAGGAATTACTGACTTAAACCTAGAGGTTATCTTTAACCTGGATTTGAATCAGTCATCCCTTAATGGTGTTTCGTAAAGTTGTGAATAAGGAAAGATGAAACTTTCAACATTGTAGTAGTATTGATAGTGGTGGTGACAGTTCAATACAGTACAGATGAGAGTGAAAGTGCCAATGGCACTGTAGTCACTTTACAGTCAAGAGGAGGAGAACAAGTGAGTTTTTAGTTTAGTCTTAAATGTGTGCAGGCACTTTGAAGATGTCACTTCTGATGGCAGTAGTACACTGTAGTTGTTGTTGTTGCTGCTGTTGTTGTAGTATTGTTTGAATGTATGAATGTTTGCGTGTGTCCAGCGAGTGATGGTGTTTCGTAAGATCGTAACGAGGGACAAGGAAACTCTGGGCATTTTAGAGTCGAGCCGAACTTCACCTCAGTCCACTCTGATCGCTGTTCATCGAAGTCGCATCATTGAGGTTAACTGCACACTTGCACAGCACTACTGCTTTTGAAGAAACACCAGTGTATTTATTTCATTTTTCTGTTGAGTTTTTTAAAATCTTAATGAGTTTTGACAACAGATTTAAGTGGGACATCATCCTATTTGCATCACTTTGAGATAGAAAGGATTGATCTCAATTAAGTTAGCATATAATTGAAGTCTTTATTGTCTTGCTACAAAGATTAAAACACTTTGTATTAATAATGCACACACTTTAGGTGTTGTGGGATATTTAATAATTACTTTGTAACTGTTGGTGGATATTTAGTGACAAAACCATGAGTGACAAAAATGTATGACAAAAACTCCAGAGTATTCCTTTTCGGACTTACACTGAGGATCACTCAAGCAAGAGTTACTGTAGGGTTGTTAGTTAGTTAGCAGAGTGTGAAAATGATGTTAAAGTAAAAGCTGTTATATGATAGGATGGCTATCGGCAGTTAGCGGCTTTGTCACCAACGGCTCTCAAGGGCATCATTCGTGTCAAGTTCATTAACGAACAGGCAAGTCTCGATATTTTCTGCCATTATTAACAGCTTTTGTGCTTCTTTTGTTTATTAACTTATTGCAATATTTGCATTATTGGCAGCAATTCATACATTTCTGTCACCATTCAGAGTTCTTGTAAATTTTCTGGTCATATTGGTTTTTTTTACTTCAGTTTCTAGTCAGTTTAGCTTTTAGCTGTAAGTGTGATTTTTATAGTTGTTCGCTGTTAAGTTAACTGAAGTTCAGTAAGTGTGATTTTAGTAAATTGCTGGAATGTGCCTCTGAGCTTGCAGTTTACCTTTGCCTTAGGAATTATGAAATGTGACCACCTGATTCAGTGTGTTTGAACACTGCTAAATTTTTTAAAATCTTCAATGTTTCTCAGAAGTTCGCATTTGTGGACATCCGTTTTTGTAGACATCCATACACGACTGTCTTTGGAAAACTAGGATGGTTAAAATCATGAAGTGTTCGTTCAGAATTTTGCACCATACAGTATCAAGAAATTATCTATTTATCTTACTGCTTCAGAGTTTATCCGATTTTGGCAATAGAAATTACTGTAGTCATTTTATTTAATGTTAGATTTAGGTTATTCTGGAGCCAATAAGTCAAATAATGCCGTTGCTTAACACAGGGTTTGGATGAGGCGGGAATTGATCAGGACGGAGTTTTTAAAGAGTTTCTTGAAGAAACTATCAAACGAGTTTTTGATCCGTCGCTGAATTTGTTCAAGGTTTGCCTTACTTACTTACTGTATGTTTTCCTCTGATTCATGTCGTTTTCTGCATATTCAAGGCTTGATTGTGTTGTGCTATAGATTATTGTACTTTATATTGTTTGTCAGTTTTTCTTCCATCTTTTGACACTGTCGGTTTAGTGTCAGAAAGTGCATCCAGCTTACAGTTGGTTTGCATAGAGCCTAGTTACTACTTGGATGGGTGACTGTCTGTTGATAGGTTTACAGCCAGCCATGCGGCAAGGTCAACTCAGCCTTTCATCCCTTTGGCTTAGTTACATTTGAGTATCAGCCTGCTTGGTTTGGGTGAAGCTGGCTAGCATGTAACACTGTGTGATACCATATGGCAAGTGATGCTTCAGTTACCTCTGAGATGGGTCATCATGTACCTGTAATGTTGTTTAACCTTTAATTCTTGTAAGTAAACTTCTGGAGACCCAACCTAACTTGGAGATATGTAAATTAATTAAGTTAATTTAAAAACTAGAACTGGTAGTAAGTTCTGTGAAAAACTGGAACTAGTACTGCAGTATGTTTTTTTATGCCGCCATCAACTACAACGTAGTGGCCGGAGGCATTATGTTTCCGGACTGTTCATGCATCCATGTGTGCATTCGTCCGTTCGTGCGTGGACTTAGAGCTCAAATATCTCTGAAAGGATGAAGATATTGACAAGCAGTAAACGGCGTTATCAACTACGATCTCTCCCGCGTTGAACAAAAAAAATTTATGTACTTTGATCCACTGACAATGACGGTTATTTGGCTAATGTTTATCTGTGTCACTGCGCGTTGCTAGACAGCGTTCGCAAGCTATTATACAGTAGGTCTAGTCTTACTCAGTTGACGTTACACGTATAGTTATGTGGTCACCTTTCTTATTTAATTTCTCTTCTAATTCATCAAACCGCCTAATCTTTCTTGATCAATTAAACCCTAAGTTTTTCTGCAACACTGGGGTTTTCTCATTAATTTCGTCCGGTTCTTTATTAATTAGTAATTAATCACTTAATAACACTTTCTCTGTTTAAAAATTATTCTCTCGCTGCAAACGTTTGCATCGATGCTCATTAGCCATGCAAATAATGAATATTCATGAGGTGCAACGAATCACGCCGCATTTTCGTCGGTGGCAGGGTCCAGTTATTGCTCGGTTATAAATAGATGTTTTGTGATTTCCATTTTTTCGCATTAGGCCTATATGCTCTCTCTGCGATACCTAGCTTTTTGTCACACGGTGGCGGAGGCATAACAGTCGACAGAGTCGTAACAACCATTTAGTTTTGTTATCTAGTAAACAGTAAACTACCATGACAGAGTTTTCCGCCTTTTTTGATATCTGTTTTTTTTGCATTCTTTTGCCCATGTAGACTGCTGCCCCATGATACTGCTGCTGCTGATGCTGTTAGGTGACAGATGAGCAGAAGTTGTATCCATCGCCCACGTCCTACCTGCAGGACAGTCACCTCGCGTTGTTTGAGTTCATTGGACGGATGCTCGGCAAAGCTGTTTATGAGGTCGGCACTATTCATTCATTCTGCTTGCTGTTAGTGCTTCTTGCTGAGATTGGTCTCATGTAGAGCTGCAGTAATTATTGATTAATGTACGATTGATCTGTAACTTTTTTCAGCAGTTAATAAAAATATAATCATTAAATTATTTTAAAGTTACGTCTCAAGTACATCTGTTTCCCTGAGTGCTTCTCTGTCTGCGTGATTGCTTCTGTGTTTTTATGTTTTTTTTCATCTGTCTATTTTCTTGTCTGACCTTCATTTTTATTTTGATTTCCATTTTTTATGTTTCTTCTAAATCTGTCTGAAATAGCCCACAATACCCGTCTTGTGTCTGTCTTTCTGTTCACTTGTCCTGTATTTTGTAAACAAAAAAGTAGAAAAAGTAAAATTTGAGTTTATGTTTTTCGGGGCATCAGAAACCAGTTGTCAATTTTTAGTTCTGATGGTCAAAGATCAAGCTTACTGGTCATCAAAAGTGTCAGGACTGGCCTAATACATCTTTCTGTTATTACGTTTTAGCTGGTTTGTATGTTATCTGTGTGTCTAGGGTATCGTGGTTGATGTTCCGTTTGCATCGTTCTTTCTCTCACAGTTGTTGGGTCACACTCAACACTCAAGCAGCGTTTACAGCTCCGTGGATGAGTTGCCGTCATTCGACCCAGAACTGTACAAGAGCCTCACCTACATCAAGGTAACACGACCCATATATGATAACCTATATCACAGTAGCCATTTGGACTATGTGCTAACACTTGGTTTCTCATTCTTTTAGTCTACTAATTAATTTAGTTAGCTAGCCACCAGTTAACATTGACTGAAGAGTTAATTAGTCTGCCCAGAAGCGATAGCTTGCGGAGCGGACTTAAGTTTTAGCCCAGATGTTTTATTTATTTTTTTTCTCCACTCGCGAGATCTCCGAGATGCGTGGGCCGACCAGCATGAAATTTTGCACGATGGTCAATAATAGGCCCTATTTTATAATGCCGGTCCAAAATATTGGGGGGCACACCCTAAAAAAATTTCAGGGGCCAAAAACATGCAAAATTTAGCCCGATTTCGGACGACTTCGAAGTTCGGTGGTGAATATCTCCGAAACGGATGAAGATATTCAAAATCGGATAGTCATTCCGTCTATCGCGATTCCTCCTGCGTTAGGCGAAACAAGTCCGGTGAAGTTTGGTCCAGTAACCTTGGAGATTTAGATTCGTAATGGTACTCACCGAAAGCACATATTTTGGAAGACCATATTTCGGCCCCTAGGGGGTGCTGCGCCCCAAAATTTTTACACGCACTAGAGAATGACCAAGTCTTACTAGCACACCCCCCACGGGGACAGGTGCCCCCTTACAACTTTTTTCAAAGGGGGTCCAAAATTGGCTTAAAATGTAATAAATGAGCGCTTATAACTTCGGAGTTAGGGGGTGTAGCCCGACGAAACTTTGGCACTTGACGTGTCTTTGGGTTGGGGTGTTAACGCCAGTACAACTTTTAGGGGCACCGCCCCCCTTAAAATTTGGGAGGGCAAAAAATGTCCAAAATTTAGTACATTTTACAACAACTTTTGAGTTTGACCACGAATATCTCTGGAACCGATGAAGATAGTGACAAAATATAAATGGCGTTGACGAGAACGATCTCTTCGGTGTTGAACAAAAAAAATTTTGTGAAATTCCGTTTACTACGAACAAAGTTATAAGCGCTCATGTTGATCTACCCTAAGTCGACAATGCGCGTTCGGCGTATGCCAATGCATTTGAGTTCGGGCCACGTGACTTTGATGCCAGGGAAATTTCACCCCCCTCCAATATTCCCCCAGTCGGACTTAGGGCGCCGGGCGGACTCACGTTGGGCTTTGCCCCAAATTTCTAGTTTTGTATGCATATCTGAAGACCTCTGTCATTTTATCAGAAAGTTAACTACGGTCACTAGCAGCCTGTATTGTAAGCACAGCCTGGCTTAGTCAAGCCTTGGGTACACAGTTCTGTCTGGTTGTCTGTCTGTTGTCTGTTATAAACATATTTCTAGTTAAAGGTTACATCGTATCAGAAGATAGTCTGGTATGAACGGAAGATAGTTTCCTGGCGGCTACTTGGTGCTACCACGTTTTACTTTTCTTACAAGCCCCCATTCCCCAAATAGGGTACTAACTGCATCCACATACTTAATTAGGAATTGTTTACTAGTAATATTTTGAGGACATGGCTGAAAGTTTACGTTCACATGTTGTGCAGATAAGTAAGAAATTACATTCACGTTTGCATGCCTTCAGATGCAAGCAATATGGTCGGCCACCCATAGTGACAACTGGGCTTCTTGAGTTGAATGAATCTGAAGTAACCTTTTGTAATAGAAGTTTCCTCCTAGTTAACTGCTTGTGCTTGTTGATGTGACGTGTTTGTGGTAGCACTATGATGGGGACGTGTCTGACCTTGATTTGACCTTTTCCTACGATGAGGACACTCTGGGGAAGATTGTAACGCACGAGCTGGTGCCTGGAGGCAAGGCCATCACGGTCAACAACGACAACAAGTACTCTTGTATACTTATATACCTCTATCTGTCTCTTTGTCCATGTCTGCTTTTGTGTCTGTATACTGGCAGAGTGTAATCGTCACTCGTGATGGACAACAACAAGCAAGAAAAGCAAGCATACTGGTAGAAGTATGTCTGTTTTTTCTCTCTCTTTTACCTACCGCTTATCCTCCAATACAGGGTGACCACTTGTCTGGAAAACCTGGAAATGTCAGGGAATTTGAAACATGTCAGGGAAATGTCAGGGAAAAAATCTTGTCAGGGAAAAGTGTTGCAAAACTGTTCATTACTGGTTGAATATTTGCGTTCAACTCCATTTTTTCTGCTTGCTTTGCTCGCAGACTTGTACTTCCATACTTTTAAATTTGCGGTGGCAGTAAGCTGCTTTTGTTTGCCTTTATTGTTTAAACTGCACTAAATTTGGTCAGTTAATTCTCTGGAAAATAATTAAAATTGTTGCCAACACAAGTCATATCGCTACTGTTGCGAGGGGCGATACTCCATCTTTGTTACCTTATAATGTCTTGAAAAGTCAGGGAAAAGACAGGGAATTTGATCATGACTAGAGACTGGCCACCCTGCCAATAGACAGCATTATGAGATTGATGACTGTCTGGAGGATAACAGGAAGATTATTAGAACTGCCATTATCATTACATATGCACAGTTACAATTGGCAGTTCTTACAGTTTTAGGTTTAGGTCATATTTTTGTGTTTTGTGTTTCATAAAGATTAAACTTTCTGTAAAGATTAAACTTTTTGTTTTGTTATTATGCTTATGTGCATTGTGCAATTTTGCCTGGAAAGGCCGTCCCTGAAATGACCAATACTGTGTCGGGCGGGATGTTAAACCCTACTCACTCACTCACTCTTTCCTGGTCAGGGGGCAGGTCACTACTACAGAAGGCTCCATAGGCATCATGGATCTGATGAAACTCTTTGATTGCGCCACGTGTTCCTTTGAGCCTGGTCCTGTGTCATGCGCTGAAAGACTAGATGTTTTGTGGTCTCTTTAGTGTCGTCACAGTTGGGACAGGTGGCAGCATCTCTCTCTGGTTCTGTCTTTATTGTCTTAGTCTGTTACTGCTAACATGGCTGTGGCATGCAATTGCTGTTTGTGATCTGATGCGTGAGCTGAGTTTTTACCGGTGATATTTGCATACCATTCCATGATCTGATTAAGCAAGTAAACAGGCAAGTTAAAGTATTCTTCACGACCAAGCTTATTGGGGCCAGGCATCTGCTGCTTAATGTACACCACTGTTTGAAGTGAAGTAAGTCGGTCTTAAACGAACTTATAAACTCCAGACAGTGACGGCCAGTTGTGTGGCTTACACTGTCGTTCGTATTGAGTCATCAACCCGTTTATATCACTCCAGATATAATGGTAATGTAGGCAGTACGATTGCAGTTGTACAATAAATAAATTCATAGACTTTGTGCATACGGCCAGAAGTGTTGTTCACGCTCACATCACTGTTTTATACAAAGATTTGACAAAGTCTGGATGGATTGGAGGTTTCAGTGTTATTAGCGTTTGTGGAATGGATTTTGTAGGATACGTTATCTGCACCTGATGGCTCACTTCAAGATGCGGGTGCAGATTCGTGACCAGTCCACAGCATTTATTCGCGGATTCAAATCCATCATTTCTGCCGACTGGCTCGATATGTTTTCCACTCCGGAGCTACAGAAACTCATTTCTGGCGATGCCAACGACGTTGACATAGAAGATCTCCGGTGTGTTTCTTTACATTGTTATAATTTGAAGTCATTGTTGTAGTAATTGTCTATAATAAAACATTTTGTTTTGTTGGTTTGCAAAAACGTGTTTTTACTTATTTAATTGTTTGATGTTTTTCTATTATTTAAATGCTGAATAGTCACTGTGACAACGGTCATGATTTAAAATAATCATACGCATAAGTCGAAGAGCTACTGCTGAGACTATAGCAGATTTTGTAAGTATTTGTATTTACTTACTTTTGTTGACATAGCACTCCGAGTCTTGCAGTATCTTAGAAATATGTGCAGATTATTTTTTCTGAAAAAACTTTGATGAATTTGAAAGAGCTGTATCTTGAAACAGTGAAAAAGGGGGCCACATTTGTGATTAGCATTTTCATTTTTATATTGTTCTTGAAAAATGTGTTTTTTTATTTCTGCTGATTCAGTAATTGTTTCCACTGTTTATTTTAAATTAATTTCTGCTGATAATGGTGCTGGTTGGTGGTGCTGGTGTCTAGGCGGCACACTCAGTACTATGGAGGTTTTCACAACGGACATCGTGTCATTAGTTGGCTGTGGGACATTCTACGCCGTGACTTCACACCGCTCGAACGCAGCCTCTTCCTCAAGGTCTTTCTGTCTGCTTCTTCCCTTCATTTATTGACTTTTTCTTGCAATTCAAGACAAGTCAAGGCTGTTGGGCATGTGTGAAGTCTGTATACAAACTGTTGTTTAGAAGTGCTCCCAGTAACTGCTTTTGACTATCTATGGCACTGAATGGCCTATTTTGTCCTGATATGCCATTAAGAAACTACTCACTCACTCACTCACTCATGCTTTCACTAAAGGTGGTAGTTCCATGAATTTATATAGTTTACATTTCTAGTCATCAGTTTCTGTGACAAATGAATAAAGTAAATTTATCAGAAATACAACCTTTTATTTACAATGTTTTGTAATGGACTTAACGTCCGCTGTAGTGACACCTGGAAAAACTTTATTCCGAAGAAGGCAGCAGCAGTTGCTGAAACGTCGATTTTGCACCTTAGTTACCCTTTCAGCCTATGAGTTTATTGAACGTTTCAGTAGGTAAGTAAGTAAGTAGGTAAGTAAGTAAAAGTGTAAATAGTGCATACTCAAAAAATCTCTGATGTGCTGTGGCTGTGTGGTGCAGTTTGTGACAAGTTGTTCCAAAGCTCCACTGCTCGGTTTTGCTCATCTTGAGCCTCCGTTCTCAATCAGATGCGTTGAGGTCAGCGATGAACAGGTTAGTCACACTGCTTTTACATGGTCATCATCAAGAGTTTTGATGCTTCATGTTCTTTGTGTTCACATGTGACCCATCTGCTAAGGATAATCATGTATGCGCTGCACAATTGTATCATTTTACTCATTATTTTCTAGCCTTATTTTTGTTTTACCCCATTTGGGGCTCCAGGAACTTGAGGGGCCCTGTTTCAGCAAATTGCCTGCACTCCTGGCCCTAGTTTGATAGTGTAACGGTTTGGGCGTTGGACCTACGATCATGAGGTTTTAGTTTGACTTCTGGTCATGTTGTTATCAAGTGGTTACTGCTTGGATGGTTGACTGTGTGCAGATAGGTATGTAAATCATCTCAGTATATAACCAACACCAAGCTCAACTCAGCCTTCTGTCCCTCCGGGGTAGGTAAATCAAGTACCGACCTGTCTGTCTGGGGTTATGGCGGGTCGTGTTCACCCATGTCATGTAGTAGGTAACACTGTGTGATCTCATATGGAAGGTGATGATATGGATTTCCTGTGAACAGTTTTATACCATTTAACAATTACGCCTGGTTCCTATCGCGCTGTTTTTGTGAATGTATAGGACACTGGTGACACGGTTGGTAGTGTGCTGAAAGGGTTCTTCAACATCCGACGCAAGGACCCCGTCGGTCGACTGCCAACGTCTTCGACGTGCTTCAACCTGCTGAAGCTGCCCAACTACCAGAAGAAGAGCACTCTGCGTGACAAACTCCGATACTCCATCACGAGCAACACCGGCTTCGAACTGTCCTAGCTGCTGAACCTCTGAAGCCCAGTGGTGTAGCAAGTCATCAAAGGGCTGGCCCTGGTTCAACAGTAAGTTAAGAGTCCCTCAGTTGCGTGGCATGACATAAGGCTAACAACAGGGGTAGAGTTTAGGGAGAGGAGTCAGCCCCCTTCCAGTTCCCACCAGCTGTAAGGGGCATGTGGAGCGTTGTAAGCTTCCCAGTAGGGTCTGGGTCAAAGCCTGGCCGCTAAGAGTTTTAATGCTTTTTTTGTTTTCAGTTGACCTCTCCTAGCGGCTACTAAACATTGTGTGTGCACTATGGTGAAATTATCATTTTACTTATTTTGCTTGCCTCATTTTTTGGTTGGGGCCCTCACTAGCCTAGGGAGCCTAGTTCATTGAACTGCTTGTTTGAATTCTCGGTTTCTGCGTCACTGCTGAGGCTGAAGGACAGATTGCTGATTGGCTGGTACCAACGGCAGCGCCACCAGCTGGCTGACCTGTGTCTGTGGTCGTGGTTATAACAACCTTCAAGGCGTGTACATAGCGACAGAAATGAACTGAAATCTGCATTCATTTTAGTTGCATCGAACAAATTTAACTGAATTATTTCAGCGCAGTTCAGACAAATTGTCAGTTTCATTCATTTTATTTAAGATCATTTTACAAAGTCTACCAAGTGAGTTCAGTTCAGTTCTGTCGCTTTGTACACTATGGCTATTAATGTCTTTGGCCATAGCACTTTTTAGCACAAAGCATAGTATCTTGCTAGTGGATGTTCGCAGTCAACGTCCATTGTGTTTTTATTTTTCTACTTTAGATAATTTATCTACGAAACCACTTTAATTGCAAAAGAAGTGAGGCAGGTGTCCACCAGGGTTTTTTCCCTTGATGCTCGGGGGGGGTGCAGACCTCTAGTGCTTGTTTGATAGTAGTTTGCGAAGCTTCCCGAATTCCTGCCATTTTTGATTGTTGTTGTTAGAAATTTATCAAAATTTTGGCTGTTAGTGATGGTGATGGTGGTGAGAGATGATGATTGATGATGAATTTTACGCTGCTTGACAATGGTTGCACTATGCATCTCTGTTAATTGTTGAAGAATAGTTCTATTAGTTTTATAAGAATAGTTCTATTCTAGTTCTACATGGCTGTATGTGTCTTGCTAACCAGATAAATATGCCAGTCCTGTACCGACATATTATGACCTTGTCCGTCCAGAGCTGAACAAACCTGTCGTTGCCTATTTGAATTGAAGCTCAGGGGAATGTTCACATTAATTTTGGTCTGTCTGTGCTCTTTTGTTTTTGAAGCTAGAACCCACTATGTGACAGACAGATGGGCAGTAGACAGGCGGATGGGCAAGACCCTTAATACGACCTATTAGGATTGCCGCATAATAATGGGAGTCATTGACCAGAAGCAAAAAATTTAACCGTTACACTCACACAGTATGGTTGTGAACTCTAGTGCAGCTGATTGGGTGTGATGGTATGTCTGCATTCTGCATGCTGCACTGCAGGACCCAGTATTTGCTAGCAGCAGCAGCAGCGACAATGGATGCCGCACGTTGTGCTGCGGTATCATTAGCTCATGCCAATCCGACAGCTCCCACTTCCGAGATTATAATGTGCTTTGGGACATGAGTCTGATTAAGCAGCGCTTTTTCAAATGTTTGACCTTTACCTTCTATCCCATGCATTCAGGGTCAACTGTTTTAAGTTAACCCCTCCCCCCTTGTAACAAATAGAGCCATGCGTGTTATTACTGCATATTTGAGTGATATTTTCAACTGTCATTCGCTGGCGAGTTAACAGTTTTACGTGTTGTGTATATATATTTGTTATGTGATGTCATCAGTGTAACCCGTTTCTTGTGTGATTGATGTCAAATATAGGCCTATACATAAATGCTACTGTCTAATCTGAATTGCTCATTGTCATATCATTTTTTCTTTAATATATTGGGTCACTATCAGTGTTGGATAGTAACGAAGTAGTTCTACTTCGTTACTTTACTTAAGTAGAAGTTTTTACTTTCTACTTTTACTTAAGTAGATTTATGAATTGCTTTCTACTTTTTGTTACAAAAAGTAGTTTTTTTCTCACAATGTAGTTATTCCATCAACTACTGCAATACAACTGTTAGTATTTTTAATGCAAGATTGATGTTCAGTTTTTAAGAAACTTTTTAACTCAACATATTTCAATTCTCCATCAAACCCGAGAAAACAGATTAAGGTATATGGCCGTCGTATAGCTTAAAACTTTACATCAAATATTGCGGCCAAACCGCTGCAGATGGAGACTTAGTTTTTATTGACAATCTAGGAAGTCGCCAGCGCCATTGCCGACCCCCCACGACTTACCGTTTAGCCACAATACTTTTGATGGACGATAACGGTTGAACAATGCTAAGGACGCCATACAGCATAGCTGTGGCGTGTCAATAAATAGCAATTACAGGTAAGCACTGAAGTATTGTCTAACTCAACAAATGGCTTAATGTTCAAGTCGAAAGGACGTATTTCAGTCGAGAGACATTGGAACACAGCTAAACAATCTGAACCACAACACAGCACGTATAGAAGAAGCAACCGCTTCGAGTCAAGATTTGTCCGACATTTGAGAGATGCTTACATTTCCAAATTACGAGACAGACTTTGTTAATCGTCAATTCGTCATTATTGAGTTGCAAATTGCAAAATTGCCATTTTTCGGCTCTTTTGGCAACGTCGGGGGTAGATTCGATTTCGTACAAAATTCGTAGTTTCCGATTTTTAGGCAGACCGGATTACGGGTTGTCGTTTGTTTATGTAGTAAAAAAGTGAAAAAAGAGCTGAAATATTATAACATAATCGGTGAGTTTTGCAGCAGTTGTATATATTTGTGAATCTTACGCGGTTTTAGTAGAATTATAACTCCCGAGTATGCAGAAGTGCAATTTTACGCCATGTGGGTTGTTGTCAACTTGTCACAGGTGTCCGTAAAGGAAAGGTGTACTTTGCCGAATGCGGATTGCGGAATGCAGAATTTTGAAAATGTGTATTTTGCGGAATTAAAATTGCGGAAAATGTTTTGGTAAAAATTTAGGTAAAAATTTACATTAGCTCCGCCACCCCAGATTACTTCAGAAGTGACTGAAATAGGTAGAATTAGTGTTGTTGTGCATGTTTCAGACTAATTTAATTATGGGAAACTGCAAATTATTGACTATTGAGACCCGAGAACAAAGTTCAGTTTTAATGTGAATTCCATCGTTCTTAAGAGGGATTTTGTGATGGGGCCTATAAAGAAAAAAGGGTCAAGGTCTTTTTGGGGAAAAACAAAAAAATCACAATAATGGTCCCATCTAGGGAATGAAACATGCACTAAACTCAATAATAA
>Ga0209454_1001674_pt1 | contig 14218 bp, 6 predicted proteins | sample WorMetHERISLAND1_2_FD_187400 | JGI IMG/M metagenome (GOLD analysis project Ga0209454, IMG submission 187400) | Marine gutless worms symbiont microbial communities from Max Planck institute for Marine Microbiology, Germany - Olavius geniculatus... | ecosystem: Host-associated > Annelida >...
TGATTTGTGTCCGCGACTTTGTCGGGAACTTGTTCCGGACTTTGTCGCAAAGTCGGCGTAATGGAATTTGGGCTATAGCACACGATCGGCAACGATCGATAATTTTTTTGCAATATTAGCTCGTTTTTGCGTAAATGCTTTGCTGTGCAGAAAGAATTTTATTGCGTTCGTGATATGCTTGCTAGCGTATGTGGTTTGCGACAAAAAGGCACCAAAAGTGTAATTCGTGTTAATATCAAAAAATAGTCTGATGTAAATTTTAGCTGAGAAGAAATTTGCTGTAGGCAACGATGGAGCGAAAATTGCAGCCATTTCGTTGTTTGTGGGATATTGGCATTTAAAAGTTCGGGAAACCATTGTGCAGAATCATTCATACCATAATCATCAAATTTTTGTGTGGTCTTATAGACTGCGTGAGCAATTCTACGAGTAACTAATTTTAATACCACAACATCAACGAAAGGCATATAAAAATTGCGCAGGCGCTAAACGAAAGCCATTTGTTAAGCAGCAGTTTGGGCGTAGAATTTGAAGAGGAACTTCAAAGAACGTTTTTTCGCGGAAGCCAATGACGTGTAAGACTGTTGGAACTTTCACAAGCGTCACTGTTATCTCGCGTGGACGAGAACTGGAGGACACTTTGAGCATTTCATATTAGCTACGACTAACTCTGTCGCAGCGATCATAATTGGAATTCGTGCGGTCGCGTGATTTTGCTGGTTAATTTTCACAACTGTCTAATTTAACACGTAGGCTACGTTCTGTAGCAGTCCTATGTTTTTGTTTGACTAATAAAATTTACGTAGAAAATTTTAATGACAAAACAACAAAAAAAGAAAAGAAATACCACGTGCATATTTAAAGCAATAAGTATTTTTATTGACGGTACTGTTTTAAAATGTGCTTTTGCTTTTTAAACTGCTAGTTATCACAGACATTTTGCCGTAAAAAAGTAAGAGCTTTTCGTGTAATAGCAAATACGACGCAGAATTCTTGTTAAAATGTTTAGCAATTGTTAGTCATTTTATTATGTGGTCTTAACACGTCTTAAACGTTCGCAAAATATTTGCAAAAACGTCATACGCTCCAAAAGTATTAGGCCTATACTATTTAAATGTTTTAGCACTATCACGTGTAAAATTAAAAAGAAATGCTCTGTTGGTCATTTTCAGACGGGTAACGATGTCGGAAGAAACGGCGGTGGTTGCCGACAACGTCAGCACGTGGATATCAACGCCGCTAGACATGACCTTGACAACACTGACTCCCCTGCTGCCGGTCGTCAATCGAAGTCACGTCTGGACCGCTGACGTCATACAGCGGGTTGCTACGCTGGTTCCTCTGATGGTCGCCACGTTACTAGGCAACGCCGTTACCATGGTAGTGCTGACGTGTAGCCGCTATCGCTCGCTAAACAGCCGCATCAACATTTTCATCATCAACTTGGCTGCTGGAGACCTGGCCGTTTGCTGCTTTACTATGACCACCGAGGTAGTTTCTAACAGTGTCTCATTCCCACCCCAAGTAAAGTAGAAACTAAAATGTTTAGGGGTAAATGAGTAGGGGGTAATCAAAGGTGTGGCGTTTGGGGAGGGGGCTGTGCGCCTCCTTAATAAGAAAGCCTAAAGCTTTCCATTTCAAAAATAAACTTAGCAGAAAATAATGGTTTGCCCGTGATGTGTAAATCATCTCAGTATGTAACCATTCACCCAGGCCGACTCAACTTATCCAACCGTGCGTAAGCGTAATGAGTACCAGCGAAAGCTGGGACGTAAACAGGCACACCGCGCGATGCACCAGCTCTATGTTCGCTGTCCCCAGGTCTAAATTAACTGTTGTTTGGCTGAGGGCTAAAAATGGAGATCAGCTCTAGCTTGGAAAGGACTTGGCGTTATTTTACGTCGATCTCATTACGTAGTTCTTCGTCTGCCTATGTAAAAAGTCCTGTTTCTATGTTTCTATCACAATGATTCTATTAACTAATGAAGAACGCTGTTTGATTAACAATCTGCGCGTTTAGAAACGCTACGGTTCAGACATAGTTACGATTTTTTTCAAATGCGCCATGAAACAATTAGGGGGTCTTTGTCCCGGTTCGAATGATTGTCAGATCGTGGTGTTGTTGCCGCAGGTTCTGTTTGTCGCGTTCGACAAGGCGTGGGTTCTGGGAGCGGTGATGTGCAAAGTCGTTCTGTACGTACAGATTGTGACGCTGGCCAGCACGACCTTCATCCTGACAGCGATGAGCGTCGACCGATACCTCGCTATCTGCCACCCACTGCAATGACTTTTACCAATTATGTGCAATGATCTTCACCACAAGACCGCAATGACCTTCATATCATCGACCTTGACACTAATGACCTTGATTCTAGCAACCGTGACAGCTCTGATCTTAACAACTATGATCTTGACACTGACATTAACCACAATGATCTTGAATCAAATGACCTTGACACCATTGACCTTGACACCAATCACCTTGACCACAGTGACCTTGACACTAGTGACGTTGACATTGTTGACCGCTACCTGGCTATCTGCCACCCACTGCAGCGTACCTGCAAACCCAAGCTAATGATTGTCGTCTCGTGGCTGGCAGCTCTAGCCTTCGCCACGCCACAGCTTTTCATTTTCAAACAGGTACGCCGTTTAAAATGTTGTTAGTCTGATCGACACAGTTAAGGGGTGCCTACATGCGACAAAACCTCAAACGGGACAACAACAATGTTTGTCAACTTGGATTTGGCAGCGCCATCGCACAAGTTGATTGACAGCTGCAATGTACGTAGCCCCGCCCAGTTTTTGTCGCATGCGAGGTTTTATCGCACATAGACATTTTCGAAGTTTTAGCCGAACAGTAGGCCTATGTAGGCCTACAAGACGATAATGTCGATGAATCGACAAAGTTAATGTTCGACCTTTCTTACAGTTACAGTCACGAGCGTGTTAATATGACCTAATTCTGTTGTTTGTTTACGAGGAAATGAGAATGGTAGTTGGCAGTTGCGTAGCGGTGCTGGTGTCGTGGGAAATTTGTCCCACCTGGAAAATTCTTCCCACCTCCATATTGTCATAATGTAACTAATGCTAACCCTAACCCTAACCCTAAATTCAGTCCTATCCTTAATCTTAACTCTAACCCGTACTGCTGGGTGTGGGAATAATTTTCCGGTGCGACGAATTTTCCACTACACCGGCAGCGAGTTCCATGCGGACGGTCCTGCGACGGCGAAACTGCGAGGACCGTAACGAGTCCAAGTGCAGCTGAACGTAGTTAAAGACATCTGGGGTTCTCGCTTCTCGGCGACTGATTGATTGATTGACACATAGTGGGGAGAAGTTCGGCCCCAGGTTGCGTTTAAATTCCACACGTTGTCGGATCGGCAGCCAACGCAAAAGTCCCGCATTGTGGCAGAGATGATTGTAGGACAGGTGTCCCCCCCGGATATGCTGTCGTACTTTAGCTGAACAACATCTACTGAAAATAGCATCCTGTTACGCATAGCCTTAGATTTTTTTTTGTACCAGCTTGTCAAATGCGTTCGAAAAATAGACAGCACGTGTTCTGTGCATATAAATTATGTTGCTAAGGACTATTTGCGGACTCGTATAAATAGAGGAAAGTGACTTTTTAACCTATAGGCTTAGCGCCACGAGAAGGTACACATGCAAGATTTTCAAGCATTTTTGTAGTACCAGTGTAGCTCAGTATCGTCTTTTTTGCAAAAAGTGTTGTTAACAAAATTTGCATAGCAGTAAACATTAAAAAAAACTTTTCTGCCAGAAGAAAACCTGCATATAAGTTGTTATGGAATTTTTGAATTACAGCCTACTGTCGAAAAGCACGCGCGCGTGTAGGATATTTTGTGCTTTTTGATAGGTACCTAGCCTGACTTCCGAGTTTGATGGATAAAGAGTATCATTATTTGTTACGGCGGTGCATCGATAGCGTGAAATGAGATTATTGTAGATATGCGTGTCTCACTCAATAATACGTGATGGACTAGCAGGACTAACTAATGAGCCCAGGCATAGTATTTATATAGGCCTAAAACATTAAATATTGCAATTTGTGGGTGAAATTTTGAGTTCCATTTCGGTGACGACATCAATCAATCAATTAAAAGCAGAATTTTAGTGATAGCTGACAGACAGTACAATATGCATATGCAAATAGCCTATATGAATAAATACGTTTATAATAGCATAGATCAGATCATATTTCTTTAAAACAACAACCGATAGATCGCAATTAGGCCTACACAGTAGAACTCAAGATGTAAAACAATAAGCCGTACTAGAGAAAATAAAATGATAGTTATATTAAATTATATTATAGCTGTAGCTGTAACCATTCCGTTTAAAACTTTCAATCCGTGAAACTAATAGTGATTCCCGTAATATTACATGACGACGTTTATGGTGTTGTCATTGTGGCATAGACTTTGCGAGACGTCATCCGGTGATGAGTATAGCACGAGCGCCGGGCGGCCGCCAACCTTTGCATTAAGCCGATCAGCTTCAGCCACAGATCAACCTAAAATGGCAGCTAGGCTACAGGCATTTGCCGTCACCATTAATTTTCTTATCTCTTAACCAGCAACGTCTTGGCTTCTTGATTTTTTACGCGTACATAGGCCAAAATCAAATCATTTCAGCTATTGAATTTCGACTGTCTTTTGACACAATCATGATGTAGGTTAATCTTTATTTTTCGTAAATTAAACAATACCGATAACATGGCCTAAAAGACTAAAACAACAGGTAAGGCTGAAGTAAAACTGAGATTCTGATACAAAAAAAAACTCGCTCGCCAGAGTTACGAGGAGTCGTGCTGTCGACGGGCGTCACTTGGGAGTTGGCGTGCTGACGAATTGGGAACGCCTCCTCCGCTTAGTAGATTACGTGAAGCACTGAGATGCGCATTAGCATAATCCGATCCTACTCGGTGCATTGGCTCATGATGTTGTAAGCTTGTCTAGACATGTGGTCTAGACCCGTTACGGCACGACATAAAGTCGCCGCCGACATCGGATCAAACATGTCATAACGGCCGTCATGTCTACACAGTTCTATTATTAGGCTATTTCAATCCCCCCGGTATATACTGAGTTGCCGAGGGCAGAAACTAGACAAAATGTAAACGACTGCCTCGGTGAACTAATCGGACGGAAACTTGCCCAAAACGAGGCCATGGATACGCCATGCAGCGCCATGGATACGAACAGCCTCTGAAAGAGTTCCCTGCTGTTCTCAGTGATATCAGTGACGCGTTTCCCGATCTCTTGCACCAGCTCTATGGCTTGATAACTCCACGAGCTTCTGTCTCGATAGCAACTGAAAAACAGATGTGTGTGTGTTCTCAACCTCTTGATATTTCTTTCTATCGTCTGTCACATTCGTGTATCCAGTTTTAAGCGTTCGACGGACTTATGTGTAGTTTGGCGGGGTCCACTCACATATTGTTTTAGATGGAGGCTTTGACCCCAGGAAAGGGGAAACAAACCCCCAGTTAAGCATGCCACTGCTTCCGACATGCGAAAATAAATGACTTGTGAATGCTATGATTTAGCAAGTTGCAGCATCGATCATTGATTATGCTTTTTACCAAATAACTGTGGTCCTTGATGTAGTAGTAGTAGTAGTAATAGTAGCGGTAGCAGCTGCGGCGGCAGTAACACATGTGGTAGGCCTATTTACAAACAAAAAGTGTTTTGAAAACGCTACATAAACATGTTACACAGTCGGAATGTAGGCTTAATCAAATCAAGAAAAGCAGCGTAAAGCTGAAAAAAGTGAAAAGTTTTAGGACAGATCTTCCGTATAGATACACTAAGTAACGTCCCAGCAAAACAAGACCATTTCATTTTTAGCATGACTCAGTTATCTCTCTTTCTCGTCAAATTAAGTACAATTTGTTTGTGTCAAAATTAGGTCTAAGTTTTCGACTTGACAAGACTGATCCCAATGGAATTTTGTTCCGACGGAAGTGGTCGAAAATCAATAAACATAATAAACGCCTGTAGCTCTCGACTGCGTTTGGCGTATCACATATTTTGATTGCAGATCACGTTCTGCAAAGCAACACATTCCCGATACGACAGTTGCAACTAATGTGAAACGTTTCGGTAAGGCGTGGCTTACTGGAGACCCTTTGGTAGTTAACTTTGGAGTGAGTGAGTGAGTGAATAACTAGCGAGATATGTCTACATTAGGTACTGCCGGGGACGGTCAATCTAGGCAATCACTTGCATTTGCACTGGCAACAGAAATTAACAGCAAAAACAATCAAAGACGTTAACACAAAAACCACAATTTTCAATAATAAACTAAAGGCTACCTACATACACATTATACACAAACGCTACAATAACTAACACAAGAGAGACACACACACAATCGACTAAGCCAATACAAAACTAGAAACCTGGCTACAGTGGTTAGGCATTTTCAAGAAACAAAAAAGCTAATAATACAGCTTCCGGAACCCGTATAAATCGGTTTTGGGGTTGACGACAAAAGAGTGAGAAACTGTTCGTGTCCGAGCTACTTTTAAAAGTTTCAGTCTAAGCTAATTGCAAATATCTCTGTGTTACTGACCATTCGGGCGGCAACAAACAAACGCATGCACCTAAACCCAGCGTTGCGCCGGTTACCGAGTGTCGTATTTCAAAGACTGTGAGAAGCTACCGAACGTTTCACCTTCGCGCTGTAACAAGTAGTTCAAGCCTCAGCTGCTAGTTGCCGGTATTAATTGCACCCCAAGCAATCGACAACGACGAACTGCTGTCACTGTAACTGTTTTTCACGTATGTTAAGCCTCGGCCTTGGCGTTGAGCTAAAAACTTAAGCCATGTAAATTTTCAACAGTTATTGTTATATTTTTTGTTTCGAAAAAGACAAAAAACACTATAATGCTTACACTCTTGGGGCTACAGCCTGTAGCCACGAAACCGCTATGACCTAAGTTCAGTTAGGCCCGAGAGATCCACGCCTCTTGACGTCACTTCTAGGCTTCTAGGCTTTCTGACAGTTGATTGACGCACTTCTCTTTCTGAGCTCTGTTCGGTTAATATCGCAGTAATAAAATCGAGGAAAATTCGATAGAAACTGTCTCGTAACTCTCAAACAAGATACCTTACATATAGTGCGAACTCTGCCAGGGATTAACTGCTTCCAGGAGCGTTCTCCGAAACTACTTGACAAGAGCTGGCAAGAGCCAGGTTAGTGGAAGTCCCGAGTCCCGACACTTCCCCCGCCCCATAATTAGTCATTAGATAAGCACGACACTACGCGAGAATAGAGAATAGTAGGCTCTATCCCTTCCATTCTCAATAATTAGACATTTAAATGTTTTTTGCGCTTAACTTGCTGCCACACATTTTCTCAGCCGAAATTCTGTTCCTGGCTGTGCCGTTGTCTATTTATCTCATCGCAGACTAACAAACGCTAATAGCAATATATGTGATCGCCATGGAAGATAGGAACTTAAGCTCAGCGCTCGTTCGTTTCGATCTGCGAACGTCGTGCATTGAATGACTAATGAACTCACTTCGCGACTTGGACTTTTTTACTTACGTTCTTTTCGCAAAATCGCAACATACCAATAAAACTTCGACCACATGCTGGCTGACTACCTGGTGCCAACTGGTAACAGGCATGGTAAACCAACTCCGACGCTGGTGGCGCTATTTCTTCTAAATCGCCGGTTTAGCCAGTGCAGAAGTGAATGTTGTGACACGTTGTTTCGACAAAAAGATATGTTAACGGGATGTTTAATGCATACAGTCCGTATAAGAAAAGTTTAATCTGGCAAGTGGACAACGTTTCAAATTAAGCCGAGTCTCTATTACAAGACCGTACACTAAGCCTAACCATTGTAGGGCCTACTTTATAGGGTGTTTACACGATTCAGCAAACGTCCAGCATTAGCACGTGCATTTTGAATACGTTTGCTGGAAGTTTGCTCGACGTTTGCTGGATCGTGTAAACACCACATTACTGACCACAGTTCAGTTTAGTCCAGTAACCGTATTTTGTGTTTCACGCAAGTCTTATAAACAAAATGTTACGACGGCCCAGGCCGTTATGGGCCTATGACGGCTGCGGTAATGCGTAATAGCTGGGTTACAATCTCAGTCTTCAGCTGGTTAGTAAACTGTGCAGTAGTCAGTAAGTAGCTGATGTATTCTTCAGCTCCGAAAGGAAACTGTTCCATGCTGATGAACAAGCAGCCTAGAAGCTTTGAGGACCGAAGCCCACATTTCTCGTCGTCGGTGTGGTCAAATCATCAAGATAGGGGCCTAGGTTGCTATTGATCACTAATAGGAAGTCGCATATTGGTTTTCAAATGACATGAAAATTAGGCCTATTGGCCTTGGATGACTTTAAAAGGTTATAACGCACCATGTGCGCACCGTGCGGTATTGTGGCTAAACGGTATGTCGTAGAGAGTTGGCTATAGTACCATCGAATAGGGCGCTGGCGACTTTCTATAGGCTGTCAATAGTAATCATGTCTCCATCAGCAGCGGTTTAACCGCAGTTGTGAATGGAAAGTTTTAAGCTATTACTGGCTGTATCTCAGAAACGGAGAGAGATAGGGCCAAGGTTACTAATAATTGCTAACAGGAAGTGGCATATTGGTTGTGAAATGACATGAAAATCATTGACCTTGTATGACCTTTAAAGCCAGTACGCGATATGGTGGCTAAACAGTGCAAGACAGGGCCAAGGTTGCTATTGATCACTGATAGGAAATCGCATACGCTTTTTCAGATCAGATGAAAATCATCGACCTTGGATGACCCTGAAGGTCAGTACTGCAACAGGAATTGTATAGGCTGTAGCGCGTCTTCCCTAGCGACAGCTGGGCTTTCTTGTTTTTCCCTACACGCAATAACCCCCGGCGTCAGTAGTCTGAAAGTATGTATCGTGCGCGTATTTTGAGGTAGCACTGTCCGTGTTGGCGCTGTTCATACCGCACAGGTCACGGTTGGTGTATATGCCGAAGGGGAGACGAAGCACCAGTGTCTGAGTCGCGGCTACACGGCCTGGTGGCAGCGTAAGACCTACTTCACTTTCCTGGCGGCGTACATTCTCGTCTTACCGGCGCTCGTCATTTGCTTCTGCTACTTCAACGTGGTCAGAGTCGTCTGGCAGCAGGGCAAAGAGGTATCTCTCTTTCTCGCTTTTTCTTTCGCTCTAACAAGTGTGTTGATGGGTCGCTTTTACCGTACGTCAGAGGGGCAAAGAGGTATCGATGAAGAAAGGCGTCGCTCTGAGGAAGACTGTCAAGAACGAGCGCTTTATCATTCGAACTAAGATCAAGACGATCAAAGTATGTAGCTTACGCACAACCGTGTTAGATTTAGATCAGGCCCCTATTAATTAAGATATGCTAGCGAAACAACAGTTCTGACTTCTAATAGTTATTTCTCGACATCCGGCAAAAACGAATTTTGCAAAAATCGAGCCGTTCGAGCCGTTAAATTTTTTTCAAAATACCTAAGAAACGACCTAAAAGACAACCGCTGTTGTTGTTGTTTACTAATAGATATTAGTAGTTGCTTACGCGTATTTGATTAATGCCGATATCGGCGACCTGGTATGACCATTAAAATACAGTAATTGCCGCATCGCGGTTGTGGTTGGACAACACGGCTTGCTTGTTCTTAGCATCAAACGAGTGCTTTAGTCAGCTGTCACTGGCAGTCGTCTAATCGGTTAAGAATTAAAATGCTTTTTTCTCAGTTTTAAGTGCAAATTACATATCATGTCATATCACAGGCTAATATATTTTTTACTTCAAAAACGAACAGAATCCTCCTCGACAAAATCTTCCAGACGTAATCTGTCTGGACAAAATTTTCAAATACAAATTTTTGCTCTATAGATTTCTTCTTTCAGGAAAAAATTTCCCGCCGCGATCCCATGCATACTAAGGGGGGATTTTGTACGGGTAATGAATTCTTGTTTTAGAGCAAGTCGGCATATTTGGGGGGATTCCGTCTACGGGGGTTTCGTGCGGAAGATGTCCGAGAGTGAATAGTCTATGCCAGGGATGTCTGTCGCCGATGTACATGCAGATGACGCTGAGTATAATCGGCGCTTTCATCGGCTGCTGGACGCCGTATTTTGTCGTTCATTTGATCCACATCTGGTCCGAGTACAGCTACTCGATCCCCGACTCCGTCTACGCCTTTGCCGAGACGCTGGCGCTCTTCAACAGTGCTATCAACCCGGTACTCTACGGCTGCTTTAACGACGGCGACATTGACGACAGTTGCGGCCGTGAAGACAACAACAAAAACGCGACGTAACAACGACAACACAGCAACAGCGACAACAACGTCAACAACGACAATGACGACGACGACGACGCGACAACGGACAACAAAAACCACAACAACAGTGCTATCAACCCTGTACTCTACGGCTGCTTCAATTACAACAACAGTAACGACAACAGCACGACGACGACAACAATGACAACGGCGACAACAACAAAAATGCAACGACAACGACAACAACAACAACAGTGTTATCAACCGGGTACTGTACGGCTGCTTCAACGTTCATCTGAAACGAGGGCTCGTTGAGGTCTGCTGTCCCATGCGTGTACGACAACAGGTACATATTCTTTCTCGATTGCTTGCTATAGTCCAAATTTTATTACTCGACTTTCTCGATACATCTCCGTGACGCAGGCGTTCCAAACCGTTGCGACATGTCGAGATGGTTTGAAAAAATTCCGCGACAAGTCCGAGACAAGCCCGTTTGCGTCGTTATAATATTTTTGGTTTAATATTTTTGTGGTTGGATGAATATAGTCAGCACATATATAATGTAATTATGGGGACACCTAAGAGGTTTAGGGCTAGCAAGGGCTAGCAAGAAATTGGGTGTTTACAGTTAATGGAATTTGTGAACGAGCATGTCACAACACAACAAACGGTCTTTGGCACGTCGAGGACTTGTCGTGAGAAACGTCGAAGTCGCGATGAAAATTCACTGCATGTTGACCGCAGTATCCGTAAAGAACAAGAAATAATATTAGATTTTGATCAATCTAATGTACTTCTCGCGCGCATTATTTTCTCACGTACTTTTCTAAGTGCTTTTTCGTTCCTTTCAACTTGTAATCAGTGATGACGTAATTACTCTACAAATGTACTTTAGTACAAGTACAAATACATTTTGAAAAAAAGTACTCAAGTACTTATAAGTATTAAGTACAAGTACATAAGTACATACTAAGTACATGCGTAAAAGTGTCAACTTGTCAACTGTCACATAATAAAACCAAGTTGTCACTATAAGCAGACTTCTACTATGAAAAAGTGTTTCAGACAAAATATCTTACAGTTTATGGGTGGTCCTATGGGTGGTCCATTGTGACCATGTGTCTATCTGGCACCGTTATGGAGATAATGGCCGTTTGAAGTTCTTCCAGGAAGACTCTTTCAGGAAGGTAGGTAGGTCGGTCGGTCCTCAATATTACACTGATTTCATATACTCCTCTTCGCTACGTCAGGAACGTAGCGCGCGAGGAGTAAGAAATATAGGCTTAGTGTGTATACGTCATCGTTGACCGCAATATGAGTATACCGACGAAACTATGGCCTTGGGTTAAGACAATAATTACTGAGAGTGTGAAAGCTTTAAAGCATCGACAGTGGTCTTTAAGGCTTTCCGACTGTCAGTAATCACTTACTTAGCCGAAGGCTAATTTCGTCGTATATATTCATTTTCTTTGTTATCAGCAGCGCAGGTGTAATTGGCTGTAAGCTTATATCAAACGAAATTCGTTGTCATGGGGGCGTCCTTTAAGCCGCATTATGTGTTTTTCCGTCCAAAACAAAACAACGTAGAAAATCCGTAGCTTGCAAACACTTCACAGGAAAGAAGCGAGCGATGTGGCAATTCTTGCTTGGAAAGGACAAATAATTTTTATCAATGTCACCGGACAAGAAAATGACGCACATAATAGCGTTCACGTTTACTTGACCTACCAATGGCTGATTTAGGCCTAATATGCATCAGTCGGCTCAGGCGCGTCGGCCGGGCCCAGCATCGACTGCAAACTAAGGCTAACCATTCGGCGCCTAACACCCCAGAAACTATGCGGATGTCCGTAGGCCTATACATGTCGACACTGACCTTCAATATCTTTTCTCGTTTATTATCATTGCATCTGTGCATAATTAAACTGCATGCACCGTTGCTGAAGGCGGGGCTTAGGCCCCCTATATGTCTATCTGTTTTCCTCGTGTGTGGTTTTGTGTGTGCGTGCGTTCTTTTATCAAATATTTGTTCATTTTGTTTCTATCAGTTCGTGTTCGCGTGTCCCGGTGTTCTCTGTAAGTTTTAAACAGAAATAATCGCATTAATTAATTGATTGAATGATTGATATGACATTACAGCAGTCGCTGAACCACGTAACAAGCAGTATGCGGCAGACGGCGACCGGTCGGCGGCGCCGGGATAACCACGCCAGCGCATCAATGACCGACAGACGGGAAGATGACACTGTTGGTCTGGCTGGCTGCGGGGAAGACAGGGCGTCGGAGGGAGGCCTCGAGAACGTGGTCACGGAGGAGCACCAGGAGGGCTTCAAACTCAGGGTGAGGTTTCTCATGGCGCCCGAGCCTCAGTCATCTCCGCGCTGTGCTGGCGGCAGGAACAGCAGCGGCACATCACCCGCAACAACGAGGTCGAAGACTTCAGTTGACGCTCGCCTTGCTGCTGTACAACATCACTTGACTGACCGTAGTGACGAATCACCATGACACCATGGGCTTAAAGTGAAAGAGATAAGTGCCGGTATCACGAGAATATTGTGCAGCTGATCTAGTATTTTGTTTGGTTATATATACGCGAGCTACCAGCACCAACCCGCCGAACTAATTTAGCCTAAATGAACACTGAAGACGTTCCTGCTATGAATAACGTTGCAGACGACAGCAACTCTGAAGAACATTTTATGTGTGGGTGGCTAGAGTAAAGCCTATTACATTAACATTAGCATTAGACCTAACTATTCTCGGAAAAGCAGTGGCGGTATGTTTTCCGGACGGCGGTTAAAGTGCCGGTATTGCATACAGGGTCTTACCGTCCCACTTCAAGCACTGAGGCTGACGTATAGGCCTCATACCACCTACAGTGATGGGTATCAACTACCTGCGAGAGACCGAAATTACTGCATATAAACCAAGACAACTTGCATGTCAAATATTTGGCACAAAACGCATATTTTAACCATCTTAGTCGACCTCTTGGGTTTAACGAGTCCTCCGTCCGGAGGCCTAACATTTGGGTAGTCTACTTTTTCAAACTCATTATTATTTTATTGCGTTGTAGGGGCCTACAAAAAATGATCCCCTAGGTGGAGCACCGATGCTGTTGCGCGTCACGTAAGCTTTGTGCAAATTACACGTTATGTTTCCTATATTTGACCTAATGTATGCCAGCATTCTGTATTATAAAATTCACTGCTTTGTAGGTCAAATAGCAGGCTCTATTTTAGGCTATTTTTATTATAAGACTTCTAGTTTTGTTCAACTAATAATATATGTAGGCTAAGCCTATATCTAAAACGCAGGCTGCACCTTGTAAAAACTTATCTGCTTTGGAACATTTGGCAGAATCACTGCTAATTGCAGGCTGAAAACTGTCTATAGATTTCTTGTGGAATCCTTAGCCGTTAAATTGACAGTTGACTAGATCTATAAGCCTATTAACAAGAAACCTAACAATTATGCCTAACTTTGTAATACGTGAAATTACTGATCGATGCTGCTCCCTCGTGATTCATAACTAGGCAAGTGAAGTTTTGCCTGGGAGTTCAACCCCTAAATCTCCCCTTTCCCTGGTGGTCAAAGACCCCCGTCTGACACACAGTGTGTCATTGAACCCCGCAAACCTGCCAAATGACATCTGAATCCGTCAAACGATTTAAGCAAGGCGCATGATTGTGTGTGACAGACGACAGACGACAGACCACGCTGTGGAAAATGGATAGCTATAGATGGGCGAAGTCGCTTGCGCAAAAAGCGTAAAGCGATACCGCCAAGCAGAGCCATCACAAAACTTGGACGAAAACGCGAAAAGGATTGCCATGGCTATGGAGAAAGCTGCAGAAGAGACGATTCCAGAGAAAGAGATGATAACTAAGAAATGGATTACACCAGAGACACTAAGTCTAGTTCAAGAAA
>Ga0209454_1001675_pt1 | contig 14217 bp, 12 predicted proteins | sample WorMetHERISLAND1_2_FD_187400 | JGI IMG/M metagenome (GOLD analysis project Ga0209454, IMG submission 187400) | Marine gutless worms symbiont microbial communities from Max Planck institute for Marine Microbiology, Germany - Olavius geniculatus... | ecosystem: Host-associated > Annelida >...
CTTTCGACTTACGGAGTTATATAAATGTTTGTTTTATTTAATTTTTACTCGGTTTATTCTCTGTGTGTCATATTGTGTGCTTTTGTCTTGTAGAAGGTTACAGCTGAAGAAAGGGAAATCATTTGACAGAAAGCGACAAAAACGTGAAGACAGGAGTGGAGGATTTGCACGTCTTCGAGGTAATAGAATACACCATGCTTTTTGCTTTATTGTTGCAGTATTTCCATAGTATTTTTTAGTGCTTAACAGTAGTTGGTTTGGGAAGGCAAAGCATGTGATAATACTGGCTCGATGGTTCTTGAACATTTACTTTGTGTTTTTGGTTTAATATTGAATGACTTAAGAAATCTTAAGAAAAATCATGTATTGCAGTAGTGTCTTATAACATTATTCGTGTCTCACATGTGAAGTACTAGTTTGCAGTATGTTATGTTGTAGTTAACGTAAATTGAAATATTTACATAATGTGTTGTGGTGCAGATGTTTTATGTTATGTTTTAGTGACATCTAAGCATTTAGAAAAAATGTTTTGATGTTGAAATTTTGCTAAAATGTTGCAGTACATTTGAGGAGTACTACCGGTACTCATGGCTTGAAGATAAACGTTAGTCATGCATGCAGTAAAACATTTGCAAATACGTTGTGGTACGTGGTTTAGCATGTGTTTCTATATATGAATGTTCGTGTGTTTAATATGATGTGTTATCGTAAAACTTTTAATAGAAGCCCATGGCTTTTATTGGAACATCCAGCTTAGACCTCTGGCTTGTATTAGAGACCCAGCTTTTATTTGAGTGAGACCCGGCTTTTATTTTTTTATTATACTATTATACTGCCTACAACCATTACTACTCCTACTACCACTACAACTACTACTACTTGGACATCTGGCTTATGTTAGAAGTTTTATGGTATGTATATGTTTTAAGATAATGTGAAGTTTGGTGAAGTGGTCTTGGAGCCTCCGACTCTGTCTGCAAAACCTCGTCAATCCACTAGCACACCTGCTGACCAGGTGAGCCATAGCATCCACTCTTAGTAATTGTTGCTATGTTACTGTGGCATCCATAGCAATGGTTGCTGAAGTAGATGTTGTTCATCATGCAGTTGAAATCATGAAAAAAATTGCTGTTGCAGTTATTTTTGTGGCTAGCTTTGCACTGAACAAATACTAACTATATTTACCGATACTGCATTCGTAGTATTCAACAGCAACTTTTCCTGTTGTTTGATGACACTCACTTGCAAAAGAAACCAGATGCAATACAGTTATATGTTAAAACTATGATGACAAAAAAATACTTGTTGCATAGCACTAATATACACTGTGTCCGGAAAAAAAACATCCTGAACAATATTGATTTTGTCGCTTGAAAAAGCAGTATCCAATTTTAATAATTTTTGGTAGGAATATTTCTGGCACAACTGGCCATCAAATGATTGTTCAGTATTCCACTCACCTAATGTCTGCTTCTGCACTACCTGGGGAAAACAGAACCAACAAAATATTAGTCAAAATGAACAGAAATGCATTAAAAAGCATCTCAAACATTATCGATTGTGACTTGGAAAAGGATTGACTAACTGTAATAATTTTTGGTGCAAACATTTTTGACACTACTTGCCCTCAAATGACCATTCTAGTTCCCACCTTATCAAGTGTCTGCTTCTGCACTATATGGGGAAACCCAAACAAGCGAAATAGGATAAAAATGCAGTATTTCATTGGTTTTGTTTCCCCAGGTAGTGCAGAAGCAGACAGTGGGTGCGGTAGAAAATTAGACAGTCATTTTATCGCCAGTTGTGTCAGAAATATTGGTGTCAAAAATTATTAAAATTTGATAATCTTTCGTTAAGTTACAATAGAAAATATTTGGGATGTTTTTTCGGGACACAATGTATATGTTTAATCCACTTACAAACAATTCATCAAAATCTGTTCATAACTTTCTGTGTTTTGAGTTACCGGAATTGTCGTCATATTTGCTTATAAACAGAATTTGTGATCGCCGATTGGATAGAATTGTCGGTGCAAAAAAAGATCGCAAATAAATAGAAGTCATTGTGCAAATGTTGAAAGTGGTGTTACCATGTTACATAGTAAATTATATGCAATGCAACACAGTGCACTAGAGCAGTATTAAGAAGAATCGTGGCTAATACAAATGCACAGACCAAAAAACGTAACATGAAGTGGAATTGTGCATTACGAAAGTAAGGTGAGCAGGAAGTGGCATTTTTCAGAAGTTTAATTGTGCCTCTAAATTACCACCAAAATGGGGGATTTTCTGCCAGAAGTTTTGTTTGTTTAAAAAAAGTTTTTCCAACAATCAGAAGATGTTCTCACAGGCCAAACTTTAGGGTGGGGCAGTTGTTCTCCTCGTTTTCTCTGCCATGTTGTCAGTGGCAACAAGTACATGTTAAACCATCTTGTTATATAAACAATACCAAAATCAACACAGCTTTTTATCTTTTTGGGTTATGTACATCGAGTACCAGCCTGTCTGGTTATAGCAGGGTGCGTTGTCACGTTTTGTATCAGGTGGCACTGTGTGGTGCTATAGGGCAAGTGATGCTCCATAGGGTTTTCCCTAAAGAGTTATTCACAACCTTCAACCTGTATGTTGTGTGCTGTGTTATTGTGTTAGAGTGAAGAGAGACGGCGTAAGCACGAGTCGTTGTTACTGTCCCGGCTGTTCACAGCAACACCGGGTAAGAACAGTGACGTCATGCCAAGGCCACAGAGACGTCGATCACACAGCATGGCTGAACGAGTCGTACTGGACGCCGAGAGACAGCGTGCTATCACTCTCTACAGACAGCTGAAAACCACTTCTCAGTTACAGTAGTTCTACAGCCGTGACGATTAAGAAGTATTATTTCATGCTGGCATTCGTACCCCTGTTATCTACCATACTGTCTGCAGTGGGATTATAACATGTTGATGAGTACCACAACAGTGCAGTCATGCAAGACCAAGTGAACTGCAGTGTATGGCCCAACTGTCGGCCAGCATGGAATAAGTATCGGTTATCTGGGATTAAAGGTCGCATATAGCTCCTAATGAGCGAACCCATCTCAGAGCTACGTAGCGTCACTTGTCATATGGGATCACACAGTGTTACCTGCCACCCGACAGAGGTGAATGCACCCCGCCTTAACCCCAGCCAGATAGGCCGGTACTCGATTTACCTACCCCGGAGGGATGGAAGGCTGAGTTGACCTAGGCAGTTGGTTACATCCCGAGATGGTTTACCTGCCCACAGGCAGTCACCCATCGCAGTATTAACCAGGCCCGGTGTACAGTAACTTCGCTGATCGGATCAGATGCGTTACCACTACACCACGCCTACCGCCTAGGCGTGTATTGAGTTTTTGTTTCACACTCACTTATCCTGCTTCAGACCATAGCGATCGGTTAGTCATTATTTTCAATCTAAAACTAATTTTAGTTCTGGTTCATGTTTTCGTTTATTGTGCTATTATTCCAAGGCATAAAAAAAATTTGTGCTTCCAGTTGCAGCTGGCAGAAAATTAGGGATGGGGGAGACGGAAATTTTTTATTATTATTACATGCGAAAGCAGCTACTGCTTTCAGTGCGTCTTAGCCATCGCAATTCTGTCTGTCTGTCCGTCCGTCTGTCACACAGGTGGATCAGTAAAAAATGGTGCGAGCTAGAATTGCCAAATTTTCACCATTGGCTGCTCAGAAGACTCTAGTTTCAGGAACCATAAAGCTTTTCCATAAATTCGAAGGTGGTCATCCCGAACGAGGGCGCTAAATGAGAGGGGGGTGGGCAAAATTTGTGATTTGTGGCCAATAACTCGCTGTATCTCAGTAACGGTGCGAGATAAGGCCTAGGTTACTATTAAATCACTAATAGGAAATCGTATACTGGCTTTCAGTTGGTGCCAAATTCAATGACTTTGGATGATCTTGAACGCAAAAATAGGGGGTTTTATGGTGCTACGGTACTATTATTATGTGCGCTTCAGCATGACTGTAATAAAGGTTTTTATTTTATCCCAAATTCCCGCAAATCTAACTCAAACAGTGACAAATTTTCGTTGTACGATTTTGTTGTATTGTGAGCGCAATAATTTATTATTTAGTACATTTGTGATGCATAGTATTTGGTGAAACAGCTTGCATAGGCCTATCTTACAGCATAATTTGTGATATTTTGTTCGATGGTGCTCCCACCTCGGGAATCAGTTTGCAACGCTCAGCACTAACTAATGCTGATCGATTGCGTTGATTGAGTTGTTATATTTTTACGCTCGAAAGCAGCTACTGCTTTCATCGCGTCTTAGCCATCGCAATTCTGTCCGTCTGTCTGTCTGTCTGTCCGTCCGTCCGTACATCACACGGGTGGATCAGTCAAAAGCGGTGCAAGCTAGTTATCTGTAGCCTACTCTAGAATTAAGACTTTCTCCACAATCGCCGCTATTACAACGACAAAATTATAAATGTTAAGACACCCAAATTTTGGCCATAGGTGAAACAAGTAATCGCACGTAAAAATGGTTTCAGAGTGGCACAGACATGCTGCTTATCACAACAAGCACTGCCGACGACCTTCTTAGAAATGTCAACATCGATGACCTTGAATGACCTTTAACCCCCAAAATAGCAGGTTTTAGTGAGTCAAAAGTGAATTGCGCCAAAATGGCTGGAGATAGACCAAGACAATCTGCGTATGAAATTTTCAGCATGGAATGTAGATTTTAGCAGTCCAAGTCCGGACCCTCTAGATTCAAGGAGGCCTGCGCCCGTGGGAGTCAAAGAGGGGTAGCCCTGTAAAAAGTGGTTATTTTTCCTCTGTTGGTTTGTCTAGCGTTTTAATGGTTGCAGATAGGCACAGCCATGCTGCTTATCATATCAAGCACTGACGACGAGCTTCTTACGAATGTCAATGTCGATAACCTTGAATGACCTTGAACCCAAATATATTGATTTTAAGTGATTTTGTGGCAATTTTTGGTTGCTAAAGAGTGAATTGCGACGAAATGGGTGGAGATAGACTAAGATTATCTGCAGACAGCTACTGCTATGGGCTTGCGCGCGTCTCGTGAACATTAGCTTAAATTTCTTGTTTATTTTTATATCACGACATTCTCATGTAATATTGCCCAACAACTCACACAAAAAAACTGACACACTTAATAGTACTCGCAAGTACTTGAGCAATGATACTGCAGCATTTCAGGCTACATGCAAACAGTATTTTTCAGTAAAATTCTGAAAGCATACGATAAACTGCAGTGATATTTTTGAAGGTCCAATAATGTTTTTAGGGATGCAGGTTTTTTCTAGGGGTGGACGACAACTGGATGCACAGAAAATTTGTTTTGAGCTAATAGTCCACACTAAGAGATTTATCTTGTCCATCAGTCTGTCATGTATGGGCTTTGGATTGAAAGTGTATAGAAACACCAAATTTGATGTGAACGTTTGCCAGGACTGGCAGAGCTTGAGTAACCGGTGTGCGAATTTTCAGCTCAAAAGTTTGCAGGCAGGTGGTTGCAAGATATGTCATTATTGGGCCAACGTAGTTTTCTAGTTTTTACACGCAACAGCAGCTACTGCTGTAGCGCATCTTAGCCATCACAATTCTGGCTGTCCGTCTGTCTGTCTGTCACATGGGTGGATCAGTCAAAAACGGTGCAAGCTAGGATAACCAAATTTTCACAATCGGCTGCCTGGAAGACTCTGGTTTCAGAAACTGTAAAGCTTTTCCATAAATTCAAAAGAGGTCACCCCGATCTAGGGTGCTAAATGAGAGGGGGTAGGAAAAATTGCGATTTCCAGCCGATTCGGCGTTGACAGAGCGAGACAGGTCACGCCCTCTGGCGAGCACACGTAAAACGCTATAGATAATTAGCCGCCGGTCGTCTGGCGCCCTCTGGCCACTGTAATAGAAACAGATTTTGTTTTACTAGGCTTTCAAACATGCACGGCTGTTGCACGTTACCTTTTGCATTAGCTGGGCTTTTCTTGTTGTCTGATACTACCTGTTACTACGCATTAAGATTCGTTGTTAGTTAATGTCTTTTTATCCAGCCATATAGTCGGACTAAAGAGATAGTATTCTCTCAATTTCTCTGGAGAAGTAGAGCAAATGATCTTTGCTTGTTTGTGATGTATTCATTCACCTAAGCCATTGAGTCATTTAATTGCGCTGCCTCTCTCTCATTTGACTTTTACTGAAATTTAATTATTTAATTCATTCTAGTAACATTTATTTTATTTTGTAAATAACGAAATATAAGGTTAATCCCATGCTGTATACGTCCTCGGATGGTGCTAGCATTATCATAATGTCAACATTCGCTTTCAGTATCGGCGCTCCTTTCACCTGGAGTGCACTGTTGTATAACGGTAGATCTGCCGATCTTCTCAGCATTTTAAGCATTGTTTAAACACTGAACTCTTTAATATTGCCTATAGTAAACATGACCATTTGGCCTGTCTTTTCTGTTATGCGCCTCCAATTTGTTCAGATGTCATTAAACTGTGCTATGCGGATGTATTTTGATTGACTGTCAGTTTGTGTGCAACGTTTCCAACTGTCGGTTTTTAGCGGACTTTTGTATAACAATTTCTAGTCAGCAGCCAAAAATTAGGGGGAGGGGCACTTGCCGTGACACCACAGCTCAGATCTCAGGCTCTTTATTTCTCAATCTTGTAAACCAGGGCCATAGGCGGATCCAGGAGTTGAAGTTGGGGGGGGGCAAGGTCGATTTGGCGCGAGCCGAGTCAAGACGCCAAAGGCACCAAGGGGGTGGGTGTGGGAGGGGGTGTCTCCCTCCCCACATTGGTAGGTCTGGGGAGGGGGCATTACGGATCACATATTCGGAGAGCACTGCCGGATCATTCGGAAGCTACATACCTTTAAACCGGTCAAGCTCTACGGATCACTGGACAGCTGTATCTCGCATCCAATAAACACGTAACTCCTTACAGATTAACGGATCTCCCTTGGATTGATAGGGTTCATTTGTAGGGTATTGGCACTCGTAGCACCGTACCGGGAAGGTCGGCGGATCGCTGGTAACTGCAGTAGCCAGATACAGATACCCGTCAGTATGGGAAGCGCAGAAAGTCATCAGGCAGGCAGTGAACCGACGGTTAGATATGACGGATCAGTTGCAGCAATAGTGAATGACGAATCAGCCTCAAAACCCTCCGCTTCGCTCGGAGCTCGACATAACGTCGACTAACCCAGCAATAGTGGCATCAAGCTACAGATCTCATAGTAGCACCGGCAGCGGTATGCTCCGGCATAGTCACCCGTCAGTCTCGTCAGCTACTCGAAGGTAGTACGGATCAGAATGTAGTCCCAGTACGAATGGAGCAAGCCAGTTTACGTTACAGTCGTTAAGCCACTCGCTGAATAGTAGGCCTACTCGAATTCGAATATCGGTAATAAATTACTCGTATGGCACAATCCTAACAACAGCCGACTCGCAACGTCGTCGTTATTAAATATTCTATGCGATAACTTGTGGTTAGTGTTTTTAGTATCATTATTTTTTGTTTTTGGTACGATTCCGTTAAATTTGCGATATTAGTAAAAAGTAATTTAGGACAGGTGAGCTCTTTATGGTTCATATTTTAAATGAATCAATGTGCTTGTTTGAGACTGCATATAATTGTCGCAATGTAAAGAAATTTGTTTTCTTAGGGGAGTGTCTGCGTAAATTGCAACCGCGTCCGCAGAATATGCACAAGCTGCAGAATGCTTGCGCGACACGCGTCCCATGTGTGGACCCGCGCATCTCTCATCCTGTCACGTAGAAATAGACTACCCTGGGGATTGTCTATCCTGGAAATAACCAAAGTGTGGCCAAGCATCAGCTGAGATATAGTCTACTATAATGTATTAGACCATACTCGAGTAATGCAATTTGGAACACCCCCAGAACATTTCAACTTGCATGCATGCAGACACCGTGACTTCGTAAGCTATAGTTGTTAGAAAAACATGAGTATGATTTATATTGGTGCAGTGATTGTTAATGTTGTTGCAGAAACATTAATGCACAACAATGTTATTCCGTCACATTACTGAAACCGCACCGTGCGTCACCATGGACTTTAGTTTGCTGCCAAAGTATTGTTACATACCATATAATGCAAAGCTTCGATCAGTATTGCTTCACGTGCAGAACACTGGCCCACTTTCTGAGCGTTTTTCAAGTGGAGAAAACTGCATAAGATCTGATGTTAAGAACTATGCAATGATGGTTCAGCTGATATCTGACAAACGACATGTGCATCTTAACAGCAGGCCAAGAAATATTGAAGCATCAGTACAGAAAGACTTGTCTGTTGGTAACAACAGCATCTGTTTGAGCAAAGCAGAAGAATCTACAAAAATATCCATCTGCCGACCAGTGTTAGAGAAGACTAAGACACATCTACAACAGATATCTCAGACAGAGGCAAGAAGATCAGAGGAAGTGCGTGGTAAGCCAGAAGGAAAGCAGCCTGGCGCATTATCGAGTGCACCACAAGAGAAGCTGTCTGATGCAATATCAAGTGCTCCAAGTGATGTAAGCGATGCTGAAAGCGTTCCGTCACATTATCTACTAGTGGTCAAAGTTCAACATCACTCACGTGATCCCCGTGACAGGAAGCGGAAAGCTATCAAACCAACTGCCATGAAGGAAACGTGGAAATTGTTGGACAATGCTCTGATACGAAAAACCACTTCACATCCAGAGAAATGTAGCACTGATGCTTCAAGCACACCAGTTCATCATGAGAAAAAGCCACTTAGTTCAGTCTGTATTCCTCTGGAACTAACGATGAAGGATGCAGCTGATCCTCGATTAACTCAGTCTCAGCAGAAAAAGGACACACCAAAGAAGGTTCTGGATCTACCACTGCCACTGTTTGGTATCATCATGTCACAGAGGCCAACTGGTGTTGTTATCGGAGCTGACAGACTAACAGAACCAGTTGATGATGTTGTTGACCAGCAGCACACTATGCGCACTCATCGCATGGAGTCTTACATCAGAAAGCTTCGTGAGAAGCTTGATATGCTTGATGACACCAAACTCAACGAATTTTGTCATAAACTAGACAACTTGTTTTTTCAGCTTGAAGTTGATGCAGAATACCACAGCTCTCATTGAGGAGCCTGTGCTACACTTGATCTCAGATTGCAAATTTGTGTTCATTTATTTGTAAATTTTTGTTCTCGTACTTGATAGGTTTTGAGTATAGTCATGCTGGTTTTTTTGCTGTCAGCTGTTTGAATTACTGGCATTGATTGTAACCTCCAGTGAAGGCAGTTTGTCTGTCTTTTGGCTTACATGATCATGTGTACTCAAAAAAGTTGTTGGTGCATTTAGTTATTTTTGGAACCATGGGAATCTTAACCTAAGGAACATTTTGGTAGTGATTCAGATATCAGTTTGCCAATTTGATTCCAAATTCGGATTTGGAAGAGAATATTCAGTGGAGGTTTTATAGTTTTTATACTGCCATATGCAGTATTGCCACTGTTTTTGTGTGTCCATTCGTAACATTGTGTAATTTTCATATAGGTTTGGTTGCTCGGAAAGAAACTGTCATTGGTCATATGCTGTGTGGGATGACCTGTGTGGGACTTCATATTTACTTGATATTCATGTTTTCTTATGTTGTGGCACAAGTCCAAAAACTGCTGTCAGTTAGTCTATCACACCTATCACATCTCCCAAAACAGTGATTATATCGTTGCATCATTTTTTGACATGGGTTAAATACTTTTATTTCTCCTCCTGCAGGCTGTAGTCATGTGAGTGTAGAAATTCATAGAGCCTTGTTGACGTTAGTGTGTGTTGAAATTTTACGTTGGATCTCTATAGATGTTGTGCAGCTGTTTGTGGTAAGTTCTAATGTATGCAGCATTGTGTATTTCTCTACAAATAGCTTCTTTGGTGAATTTGTGCACAGTGTGCTTCTCGTATTCCAAGCTAAAATGTTGAAACATTTGTGCTTACGCATAGTTGTCGACTGGTCTTTTGTTTGAGTTACCAGTACTTACATTTGTTGCTAGTCGTCATTTTTTTTCTTTGTGTTATGTTTATGCCTCTGTTAGCTGGCATCACAAGCATTGTGTTTTTATGTTGTCTGTCTATCCTGTCCATGCTTCGTTCTGTGCATTTGTGTGTCCGCATAAATTCACGATGTTTCCACACTCAATATCTGTGGTAGATGTGCAGTGTCATTAGTGCATCTTGGGACATATCTCGACTGAATGAAGAGCTCAAAACTCTAAACATCACCATAAATAACCCCCTGTCCTCCAATGGACAGCATTATGAGATTGATGACTGTCTGGAGGATTACCATTATGTTAATTACATATGCATGCGTATAATGGAGTTCTTACAATTTTAGGTTTAGGTCGTGTTTTGTGTTTCAGTAAAGGCTAAAGTTTCTGTTTCTTTATTGTAAAGGTTGAACCTACATTATTATGAGTGTGTGAATTCTGCCTGAAAAGGATGTCCCCGAAATGACCTATACTGTGTCGGGTGGGCCGTTAGACCCTACTCACTCACTCACTCACCATAAATATTAAGAATACCATTTTGGGCTTGTTTCTGCAATAGTTCCAGTATACATCCAGTGGATTTTCTTCAACTGAGTGGAATACAGACCTGATTGAACTGAAACTGCCTAGGTACTTTGTTCTAGTGATATCATATAGTGATAGGGCCTAAAAAAATTTTGTGCTTCCAACTGCAGATGGTGAAAAAGTATGGGTGGAAAATTTTCGTAATTTTTATATTCATAACATGACAGGTCGTGTAGTATCACACATTAACTCATAAAAACAAATTGACATGCTAAATAGTACACATGAGAATTGGGGCTGAAGTAAAGATATTGCAGAATTACAGACTAGATTAGGCAGTTTTTTTCCAGTAGAATTAAAACTGAAAACAAACTAAAAATGAACCGATATTTTTGAAAGGATAGTAAAAATTTTAGGGATGCCAGTTTATTTCTAGTGACAGACAGGAACCAGAAGCGTAGGAATTTTTTAGCCCCAAGTTGTAACAAGAGACGTGTGCAATTTTGTTTGTTTGGTATTTGCTCATTAAAAATGCTGAATGTGCATATATTGTCTCTCCTACATGTATCCTACATGTATTGTGTAACTGTTGTGCACTACAACTTCAGCAGTCACTAAAGGATGGATAGTAATAATAAAAATACAAGGTTTATATAGAGCCATAAGATACGGAGGTGGATATTTCAGTAGAATTTTATGTGAGAGTATCGGTGTGATTGCTGTATAGTTTTCCAGATATTCTACCTTGAAGTAGTACTTAGTGGTAAATGATTTTGGGGGTTGTATGTTTTAGTAAAACAGTATTAGGATGATTCCCATCAAACATGAAAAATACACATAAATTTGCTTAGGTTCCGTAAGCTTATACATTTTCCTGCGTATGGTTTGCAAGTAACACCGAATGAAAGAAAAGTCTAGTTCTCTATTTTAAAATTAGATACACCTACACTACAGTAAAGCCTTCACTGTAATTGCAAAAAGTTAAAAATCTGAGAAAAATTTGCTGTTCAAAATCATCGATGCACAGCAGATCAAAGTCGTGGAATTTGGGCTTTAAAAAAGAACCAGTAAGAACTAAGAAGTCTTCGAAGTACCAGCATAATGCTGTCTGCAGCAGATTATGAGCAGAGATATCATTTGTAGAACATTGAGCAATGTACAACTAGCCGTAGCCTAAAAAGGACATTTTCACCTTAATAACAATAAACAACTTTAGTCTTAAAGTGCGAGTGATAACACACAAACACAGAATGCAGCGGTGATTGGTTGAATTCTGCAGGTACTTTGTAGACAAATGTGACAATTACTACGATGTTAATGGCAAGAGTCACTCTAACAACATGGGAAGACGGTGAAAAACAAAATATCACAGTCCATCAAGGCACCCATCATTTAACAACAACAGTGTGCAGTGTTGCAGTGACACTAATATAGAAATATGTGAAAAAAACTATAATACTGCAGCAAATCGAGGAAATTACAAGCTGGGTCTATGAGCATACAACGAGTGTCTTGTCGAGCTGGCTTCGTGAATTTTTGCAGTATACATCGTTATCAAACCGAGGTCGACGAGCGCACGATGCTCGTCGATCTGGCCCTTTGCTCGTCTTTGATCCGGCTCGATGAATGTTTGCAGTATCAAATAACTGGCTTGATAACAGTGTATGTTGCAAAAGTTCATGAAACTGGGCCGGCAAGCCAGTTCGTCATAGCTTCATTGTATAAACAGGGTAGGATATTAATCAAGAATAGACGGCGCTGAGTACCAGCATGACGTGCAGCTATCTTAGTTGCCAGGCATCTCAGGCGTGGTCAGTAAATTAGGCTTAACAATGGTTGGGCTTAGTTTGCAGTTGGCGCCTGAGCCTTCTGGCACCTGTGCCGCCTGGCATCTCAATGTAAACAGGTACCCTACACGTGGCAATTTCTTGATTTTCTGTGTTCCCTATGCCGGCGACCTCGAGTGTCCTTGATCGTTTAAACTGACACACTGGCCTGGTTATTCCTGCTTTGGTGACGTTTACATTCTCCGTGACTTTTCTTCGAATTAACAGCCAGTACGAGACAGACGAACAGGCAAGAGGTGTAATGCGGCCTATTCCTATAGGACTGCCACATAATAAATAATCATGTAATCATACAGATATAATTATCACACATCCACGGCCACTCGACGATCAGTTCAGCAACAATACAGTAGGCCTATATAACAAAACATATGTGAAATAGACGTGAAACCGACAGATATAAATTAAAACGTCTTATGCACGATGAGAATAAATGTGAAAACATGGAAGAATTGATACACGGTAATGCTTGTAAAACAATGACAAAATTACCAACAACAGTAAGTAGCCTATAACAGAATACACCAGGTAGGCCAAAAAACGTAACACCCAGATGCCAATGTAATGCCATATAAATTGAAAAACACCACATATTTAAGTATTCTGTTTGAACAGTTGCTATGAGTTAATATGTTTTAATGTGCCCATTTTGAAAACATTTTCATACACCCATTTTTTGGAAAGCCACCGTTTTTCCACACGCAAAATTGTGACTCAAACAGTGTTCATATTATTTAATCTAACCATCGTGACAAAATTACAATCTGTTTGCATAAAAACAAGTTTAAAAACTTGCTTACATCGGCGGCTGAAAAAAGACACCGTTTTAATAAAAACTAGAAATTTGGGGCAAAGCCCAACGCGAGTCTGCCTGGCACCCTAAGTCCGATTGGGGGAAAATTTTAGGGTTGTGAAATTCCCCCGGTGGCAATGTCACGTGGCCCGAACTCAAATGCATTAGTATAAGCAGAACGTGCAATGTCGACATAGGGTGGGTCAACATGCACACTTATAACTTTTTTGTTAGTGGACCAAAGTTCACAAATTTTTATGTGTTCAACACGGAATGAATAGCCCTTGATAACGCCGTTGACCGCTTGTCGATGTTTCATGCGTTCCAGAGATATTCGCGGTCAAACTCAAAAGTTGTCCTAAATTGCACCGAATTGTGGACGTTTTTTGCCCTCCAGAATTCTAAGGGGGCGGCGTCCCCCAAAAGTTGTACTTGCGTTAACACCCCAACCTAGAGGCACGTCATGTGGCAAAGTATCATGGAGCTAATCCCACTACCAGCAAAGTTATAGAGGTGCATTTACTAAATTTTAAGCCAATTTTTGACCCCCCCCCTTTGGAAAAAATTGTAAGGGGGCCCCCGTCCCCGGTGGGGGTGCACTAGTAAGACTTGGTCATTCTCTAGCGCGTGTAAAAATTTGGAGGCGCAGCACCCCTTAGGGGCCGAAATATGGTCTTCCGAAAAAGTTGATTTTGGTGGGTATGATTCCACATCGAGATCTCCAAGGTTACTGGACCAAACTTCAGCGGACTTGTTTCGCCTAACGCAGGAGGAATCGCGGTAGATAAAATCTTTATCTGATTTTGAATATCTTCATGCGTTTCGGAGATATTCGCCGCCGAACTTCGAAGTCGTCCGAAATCGCGCCAAATTTAGCATGTTTTTGGCCCCTAAAATTTTTTGGGGGTGGGCACCCCCCCCTGAAATTTTGGACCGGCATTATAAAATTCGGCCTAGTACTGACCAGCGTGCAAAATTTCGGCTGACGCATCTCGGAGAT
>Ga0209454_1001677_pt1 | contig 14214 bp, 8 predicted proteins | sample WorMetHERISLAND1_2_FD_187400 | JGI IMG/M metagenome (GOLD analysis project Ga0209454, IMG submission 187400) | Marine gutless worms symbiont microbial communities from Max Planck institute for Marine Microbiology, Germany - Olavius geniculatus... | ecosystem: Host-associated > Annelida >...
CAGCCAAACATCGCCATGGGTCAAAAATGACCCATTCGGGCGTTCTAGTGTTAATGGAGATCACGTCTTCTGCAAAAAATTATGAAATAAAAAACTTATCAATTCACGAGGTGAGACAAAATAGTAATCCACTCTCATATTTTGCTAAATTTTAAGCAACCACGTATGAATTTTTCGACGGAACTTAACAATTTCTTGCTTGTCTTGCTGAGTGCGAAAAGCGAGCGAGATTTACCTACGAGCGAGAAAACAGTTGGTGAGTCGCTTACAGGTCTAGTTGTAGAGGTCACTTGGCTCTGAGTGTTTTGACTTTATTTCCTTTCTTGCTTAGGTGGTTTGGTTGCGGAACGATTGCAGTGTTGGACTTGTGATCGAGAGGTCATGAGTTAAACTTCTGGTCGGTTCGCTTTCAAGTGATTACTAATTGGATGGGTTTTTGTCTGTGGACAGGTAAACCATCTTGGTATAACCAACCACTAGGGTCAACTTAGCCTTCCATCCTCCTGGGATAGGTAAATCGAGTACTGCTGGGGTTAAGGCAAATAGCATTCACCTGTGTGATCCCATATGGCATGTGACACTCCGTAGCTCTGTGATGGATTATCAATAAATGATAACAAATCATAGAGCTATGGAACAATCACATGCTGATGATTAATAGCCACAGATTAATTTTTAAATGCGTTAACGCACTGCGTTAATTTTTAACGCATTAATTAACGCGTTATTAATGCACCCAGACTCGCCGAGGGGGAGAGTAGGGAGGTAAGTTTCCCCAGGTCCCGCGACGTTTGAGGGGCCCCACCTGTAGAATATACAAAGTTAAAAACACATTTTAAATGCATAATCAACAATAACTGCCATCATAGCTAGCATAGAAATCTATTAGCTTGTCATCAGAAATTCAAAATAATTATTTATTTACAGTAGTAATAGAGCAGCAACTACAGTTTAGTTACTTGAACTTATTCGATTGTCAAATAACCACAGTTCAATGGAATATTACAACTTTTGCTTGACAGAATTTAGTAAATTAACAGAAATTTGCATACATGCATTGATTATTTTAACGCACGTTAATTTATTAACGCATTAATTAACGCGTTAATTGATGCGTTAATTTGACAGCTCTACTTTTTCCATCAGTTTTCAGTCCTGACGTCACGTGGTTACTGCTAACAGGACTGTTGAAGCCATTAGGTAAAACTGCCATTGTCATGTGGTGGATGCATAACATTGCTGCAGATAACGCAGTTAGCAGGATGTTAGTTGAAAATTGAGCCATAATAACAGCTGATGATTTATGTTACCTGATAACAGTTTTCTGTGTACGGTAAGGGGGGAGTATTGGGGAGGTTCAGCTCTGTTCTGGTTGTGACTCGTGGCAGTGGTCATAGATAATGGTTTTCATCCTGCTCTGTCGTTCACAGTTCCGTGCAATGTCGTTAAACGTGACCTTGGTTGTGGCTGGCATGGGTGTTTTTGTCAACATATTTATTACCACCAGTTGCCTGTGCAGTCCCGAGGGCCTTATTTCCAAAACTTTGTAAGAATTTTCGCAAGATCTCCACAGGATATTCCCGTGTTTTCTAATTTAGCAAACTTATTTGTGGATGAGTTTTTTTCTAATTTTTGTAAGTTTTTTCATGATTGATCTTTTAGGCCTATATTTCTTATTTTTTGCAAGGTTTGTGTAGGTCTTTCGTTTTTTGCTTGGCCTCGAAGATCACTGGCTTTGGCCTTGAAAATGCTGGCCTTGAACCCATCTTTGTCGGAATGCGCCATTGCTTGCAGTTCTGGTAACTAGACCTACTGTTACACACTGACCGTTTCTTCCCTAGCTGTGGCCGTAGCCATTGCCTTGCAGCTGGTACTCATTTTGCCTATGCATGGAAAGATGGTCAGGCTGCGTTATTCCAGGCCCTTGCCTGGAGTTTAAATCATGCCACTTGGCTCTCTCTGTTAGCAGTTTGTGTATCTCCTAGGTATGTAACCAACACTAAGGTCAACTCAGCCTTCCATTCCTTCAGATTAGGTAAATTGAATATCGCTGCCTGTCTGGCTGGGGTTAAGGCGGAATGTGTTTACCTCTGTCGGGTAGCAGGTAATGAATGCTCTGTGATCTTGTGTGGAGGTGATGCTTCTTAATACTGCATTTCCCATAAAGAGTTATATACCAAATTTTTAACCGATTCCGGTTTGGCATTCCGAGGGGCTGCCAAAAACCTTTATGATGACGAAACCCTGATTATTAAACGCTAAACTAACCCTTGCACTGACCCAAACCCTATCCCTAGCCATGGCGACCTTTCGGAACGTTTTAATCGTTTAACCTGGTGGCATGTGTCTGTGTGTTTGATGCAGGGATGAAGCTGCTGCTGCTGCTGCTGCTGACGCTGTGTGTTGCTAGGCAACTGGTAGCAGCTGGCAGCGATGATGATGCAATTGGGCGCTGTCCGAGCGGTCTTCCCAGCACCACCGCCATGAAAGTCTTCAGAGACGTCTGTTATCAGTTTGTCAGTGAGGAGAGATACTGGACCAGCGCCAGGGACTACTGCATACAGGTGTGCAGCCGTCTTGATGGGCCACATTGCATATCTTGTCCGTCTGTCCATGCATCTGTCTGTTGGTGGTTCGTACCATATGGGCTCCTAGAGCAGCAGGCGGGAAAATTGGTCTGAAAAAACGTAGATTAAAAACACCTAAAAACCACAAAAGTCAAGTTTTTAGGTTTTTTTTGTTTGTTGTGAATTTAATTTAATTTCATATTTTAATTGTGATTTTTGAGTTATAACGTCAATCACGTCATCATATGTCATTCACTGGTAAAAGGTGTATAAGATGTTTTTTCTGGATCATAATTTTGTGTACGGTGTTCATTGGATACTAAATCAAAATAACCTAAAAAATCAAAAACTTAAGTTTTTTCAGTTCTGTAAAGCAGCAACCCCATTTACCGTGATCTATGTGCGGATCTCCGCCATGATTAAGGAAAAATTACAATTGTGCAGTTCATATGTGTGCACTGTAATTACCAATCTCATCATGAGGGCTTGCAACTTGAGCAGACTGCAAAGTTGACACTATAGAAGAAGCAGTACAAAACCACAAATCTGGCAGCATGTCCTCTGCAAAATGCACAGATCATTGTTCTACTGGTGTGAAAAGTCCATAATTTTGTTTGTGCAACTAGAAATACATTCCATGGAACGAGGTATCTGTCCCATTGCCACGCTATATAGCCTAGCAGCTGCGTTTCAGCGTTTGACGCTTTTGTGAGCCTGCAGCCAATTTTGTCTTTGAATAAAAACGGTTGGTTGCCATGACAATAGGAATCTTCAGGGGAGAAATTTACATGACACCATTGCATAGCCCGAACCCGAAAGTAGGGGGTAGGTAAAAACAGCGTGCAATTGTCTTTTACAAGAGTCGAGTTATAGTTAATTTTGTCCCAAAATTCGTTGCCATAGCAATGGGGGTGGGCAGGGGAGAAATTTAAATGACACTGTCGGATAGTCCGGGCCTGAAAATAGGGGGTAGGTGCAAACAGTGTGCCATTATCTTTTACGGGGACCGAGTTATACCACTTTGAAATCTCCATTGGCTGTAATGCAAAATTTTGTAACTTTTGAATGGTTTCTATGGCAACAGGAGTCGATAAAGGGTAAATTTAAATAACACAGTTAGATTGCCCGACCCTGAAAATAGGGGAGTAGGTAAACACTGTGCGATAGCAATGGGACAGATAATTAGAGTCAATTTTTAATGATTAATCGATTAATTAATTGTTAATTTTCATAGCTCTAGTAAATAACATTTGTAGTATTGGTCGCTATTCATGACTACTAGTGATATGACAGGATTTTGGGATTACAAAAATTCGTTGAAATAGTACTTTTTGAGTGTTGAATGATGAAAATAACAGTTCTCCATATAATGAATGAAACATTTCATGCATGCTAGACTCCTTGCTGTAAGTTGTATTTTGTCAGTCACCGTCACTCCCTGCAATTCGGATATACCTTCTGGCGGTGCTTATTACATCCTACGCATGAAATGAATTCATTTGGGATGCTAAAATAACGATTAATCTGTAATCTCACAATGGGATCTCGGTATTACAAATTACTTATTCCCAGAGCCTGCAATCACCGTCACTGATGTTATCTTGATATTTGTTAGATTACCGGTACTTTTTTGAAACAGTGCTGTGAGTCATAGCATGTTGGACCTGGTTGAAGCAAGCACTTGTTGGTCACATGACCTCGTCACCTGACCAGTCAGTCAGATATGCTGTCTGTGTTTGTGCGTGATTGCAGTACGATGGACGGTTGGTAAAGATCAACGATGCAGAGACAAATGAGTTTATCGTGACGTCGTTAAACGGCCTGTGGTGGCGCAACAATGGTGTCTGGATTGGACTTCACGACAGACACTCCGAACTACGCTGGCAGTGGATCCGCAACAGCAGATGTTAGTGTGAAACTAAAACTCAGCCTGGCCATCATTCCAGGGGCAGGTGCAGTGAGTACTGGTGAAAGATGGGGCATCACATCGAGTAATGCTTGGCTCCGTATTCTTGGTTTGACAGTCAGAGTAAGCTGGCGAACAAAACGGAAAGCAGGCATGTTTGAATCCTTAAAAGTATTGAGATGCATTTCGGATACTTCAAGATTCGTACGCATTTAAACTACATAAGATAATTAAGTGGAAGATTGGCTGCCGTATTTTTGGTTTTAGTGCAGGACTTGAAGCAGTGTTGTGGGCAACGTTTTGAACACATGCTATAAATTATTTTCTAAAAAGAAACAGAATCAAAAATAACTCATAAATGTTATTTGGGTGTAGTACCACTGTCTAGTTTTTGTAGCTGTTATGCTGTGAATGTTATAATGTGTTAGATGCTAGTGACACAAAAAGTTGGTTTAATTGGGCTGTTGCTTGTAATGATGTTGGTAATAGTAGTAGTAGTAGTTGTTGTTGTAGTGTTTGTAGTACTACCGGTAGTAGTAATAGTAGTATTGGCTGTGGAATATAGATGCAAGTGAGCCTGCGACATGGTTCAACTGGGCCTCGGGTCACCCCAGGGCGTTCCTGCATCGATTACGTGACTGCGTACGTATGGGTCGTAACTCTGGACGCTGGCTGTGGCACGAGACTCCATGCACCGCGCTGCGCTGGAAATATCGATTCATCTGCCAATATGGCAAGGCTGCAGACTACTTCACACTTAACTTACCTTACTTTCGAGGAGGACAGGCTGTTACACATCCCCAGAAAGTAACCAAAGATTACATAAACGGCTGTAAAGCCATAAGCGGCTGTGAAGCCGAAACCAGCGTTAAGGCCAAAAATGAACCAGTACTTAAGCGCTGTCAGAAGTGTTCATATGAGGTTGGTGTTCTCTTGGTTGGCTCCTCGCTTACAGATTTTAGAAATCTTTCAGGTCATTCCAGCTTTAAGCCCTACCACCATGCAAGCTGGCACACCATGGTATGGTATTCTAGAGCTCTGGGAATTAATAGAGTAAGTTCTCAGTTTTACTTTATTTATTTATTTCAGAGTACTATGTGCTGCAGTTACAAAAATAGTGAAAGCATGATTGGAAGTGGACCAAAAGTCATTATTGTGATAACTAGGCTTAGTCGAAAATTCGAAATGTTGATGTGCAAATTTACTAGCAGCATTGGAGGAATGAACCAAAAAATGACACGAATTATCGTTGAAAAAATTTCCGGAGTAAATTCTCAAGATTATGTTCACACTACTAATAAACATGATGTAGCGAATCCTTTAACGTGTGTCTGTTTGAACAACTCTTAAGCTCAGCTGCGCAAATTGTCAACAGAGAATAATCATATCTTTCTCTAGAAACCAGATAAAAAACATTTACTGACTGTGTCTGGCCATGCCAGCTGCAGTTGTGATAGTTGTTAGCTTAGTAACTAATAATGATTGTGGGCAAAAACATTTATTTGACAGTGATCACAGTGTAATTTTTGATCGACATCAGTGATTAATTATTTAATTTTCGAAAGTTGACTATTGACATTTTTTAGTTGTTACTCGATGTGTGTTTTTACATGTATCCGGCATGATCCTTCAGAGATGGCTCCGACAACAAGCACGTCTATGCCATCAACTCCAGTGCTTGGTGTGATTCCAGACAGCTCAAGACATAGCTGGAAACTTGACTCCCGTGATAGACGTGGACACAAAATGTCATCGGCCACCGTGCCTTCTACTTTTGCTTCTGCCATGACCCACTCAACGACCGCATCGACCACTACTGACTACGGTAGCATAGAGGTTTAGTTATGGGTGGTCGATTGGCATTGATCCTGGGGTCAGGGGAACATTTGCCACCCCAATAATAAATATCGGGGCTAAATTTGAGCGAGTCCAATTGATTTGCTTCCAACTGAAATTTTGCCTTTCTTGCTCCCTTTACCCCACTCCCAAAAAATAAATTTGGATTGATGTCTCTTGACTCGATCATGTTTCAGCTTTCTGGCTGTACCACATTGAGCGGCTTCAGCATCGATTGCAAGCTAGGTTTAAGACCCTCGGCAGTCAGCAACTGAATTATTGATGGCACTATATACCAACATTTTTGCTGGTTATAATTAGGACCATGTCCATAAGTGAGTGCTCTGATGCTACTGATTGAGCGATAGGAATAGAGTCTGGTTTCACATTATTATCTCCGCCAAGGTGAGCATAGTGAACGTTGGAGGAGATTAGGAGATTGGTCGTTCTGTTCGTGTTTCCGTCATTTTGTCTTTCTGTGTACATGATGACTAATAATAGCAATGACATCGTTGCACCAACAGCACAAGCAGCAACACTGGCTATTACTTTTCCCTCCCTCCGCAAAGTGGCTCTTCCTTCTCCCTCCCCTTTCCTTGTTGTATCATGTGGTTGTAGGTGTTGTTGTATTTGCAGGTGAAGTAGTAGTAGTAGTAATGTTTAAATCACTTTACTTGGTGGAGATATGCACTCTCACGAGCGCCTTCTAATTTGTCATGTTATGTTTCAGATTTTATCTGTTATCTGTATACAAAGTTTTATCATTTATGTTGCTCTTGTTATTAATTATTTTATTACTTGAGAAATTTATGAAAACTGATAAACAGCTAGCTCAGTCTTTCACGTGTAATCAGGCAGAGAGTTAACCACTAAAGAATCAGGGTGAAAGGCAACGAGACTTTTTTTCCTAAATTTTGGAAATATTATTTTATATGTTAGCATATCTGTACGTAGTGTAGACATAATTATGACGTTGTCAGAAAACTTTCTAATACATTGCTACAGACTCAGTCATGATTAGTTGATAAGAACTTTATGGTTGCTGGACTTCGGATTTAGAACAATCTGCCAGTCGAACTTCTAAATGATTGACTATTGACGTCATTTTCAGTGGATTAAGGCTGCAGTGCATCGATGACTTCGTTGCTCAATTGCGCCAGCTTTCAAGTACACTTGCTTATTGCAGTGTAATTCTAATGTTTTCAAGACATCATTTCTCAATGGATGTCTGTTTAGTTTAGTTTAGTATATGCTTACTGGTCGTTTTTATTTGGGTATTTTCTGGAGTGTTATTTATTCATATTTGTTTGTGCAGTGTTGATGCAGGTTTGTTGCATCTTAATGAATCAGTCGTTCATTTATTCTTTCATGTGTCGTTGTATCAGAGCTGTCTCGTGGTGGTTATCGCGGCGGCGGTGGTGGTATGATGCTGTCACGCGGAGGCAGCAGTCTCCTGAGTCCTCGTGGGATGATGAGAGGTGGCGCCGGGGCATCTGCGATGCCACTGATGGGGCGTGGCAGCCCGGCTAAGGCGAGTCCAGCGTGGGGTGGCAGGAACTCACGACAGATGTACGGCCGTCCCAGCTTTCTCCGTGGGTACGTTGTCATACCAAATATCTCTCTGATTTTGTTGACTTTTTGTGCCAATGTGGTTGATATTTGGTGTAGTACTTTGTCTGGAATACCTCAGGCATTTTGACCCTTGGCATGATGAAGAAGTCAGGGAATTGACCACATCTGGGGAAATACCAGGGACAAACACCGGCGTTGTGGCTAGAAGGAAACGGTGGGCTTCTTGTTCGAAAACTTTTTTCCAGACTACAGAATTTTAGGCTGGGAATGCACCATTTGGGAAAAATCATGCGCATAGTTGGGATTTTGAGCATGCGTAATCTTTTCCATTAGTACTTTTACGCTGTCTGTCGGAAAATTGCAACTTCTTGGCCTGACCTGTGTGCAGTGCGTGTGTCGAGAATCAAGGCACTGAAGAAATTAAGGGAAAACAAAGGGACAGCGGCTATCTACACCGTGGGCCATAAAAACGTGCCACTTTACTTTTGTCTATATCTTCGCCAACTATTAACTGATTTTCGAAATTCTTTCACTGGCACACTATACAGACAATTTTTAATAATGTGATTATTATATATCCCACCACGTAGCACATGGTAAATGCATTTCTACACTACCTTGTGAAATATAAATGTAAGCAAAAACTTACGATAATAACAAAAATTTAGGTAAGTGAAAAAAACGCTTCATACCAACATTGCAATGAATGATTTGTATGACATTAGACTGTGTTAGACCCACACAGTCTAGAGTTATACAGACCATTTTCACTGCAGTGTTGGTCTGAGGTGTTTTTTTTCAATTTTACCAAAATATTTGTTTGTTATTATCATTATGTATGCATATTTCATGCACATTGTTGTGGCTATTACCATCATTATATTATGATTTTTGCTGTAGGGACCATGAGATGCAGTCTGGAGGGTCAATAGATCGGCTGGAGAGAGTCCGCGAGGGTGCCGGTGGTGGAGGCTGGTACATGTCTGGTGGTGGGTCTCCTTGGCTGGACCACAAAGAACAGAGGTCGCTACTATCTGTATTGTTATGGCAGCAAGGGGAGCAGTAGAGCCCCCTAGCGTTTAGTCTTTCCGAAAATTTTGTCCGTCGGAAAATTTTCTTCTAAAAAATACAAAATTTCGCGGCAAAAGTGAAGTTGAGAGCACCTGTATTTTCTCTGTGAGAAATTTGCCACTGTTTGTTGGAGAATGTGCAACTTTGTGCTCCACTCCTAAATTTTAGTCAAAAGTTTTATCCCTGTTGGCAATTTTTTGGGGATTTAGGGACAGAATTTGAATGCTGTGCACTTTTATCTTCTCTGTCGGAAATTAGCAGCCATCTGTTGGAAATTTGAAACTTTTGGCCAGGCAACAGGAAACTCATCTGGAAAACCTGCAATTTCCAAAAAGATTTTTCTTGATCTACAAAGTTCTTTTACACTTGGCCCTGTGATCAATTGGATGGGTGACTGTCTGTGAACAGATCAACCATGTTGGTTTATAACCAGCCGCCCAGGTCAACTCAGCGTTTTATTTCCCCGGATGGGTAAATTGACTACCAGCCTGTCTCGCTGAGGTTAAAGCGTGCATGTTAATTTGTGTCTGGTGGCAGGTAACACTGTGTGATCCTATATGGCAGGTGATGCTCTGTAGCTCTGACATGGTATTTGTACACCTTGTCCAGAAAAAAACATCCCGGACATTTTCGATTGTAACTTGAAGTAAGATTATTAGATTTTTATAATTTTTGACACAAATGTTTCTGACACAGCTGGCAATCGAATGACTGTCCAATTTTCCACCACACCCATTGTCTGTTTCTGCACTATCTGGGAAAACGAAACTAACGAAACATTCCATTTGTATTCTATTTTGCTTGCTTGAGTTCCCCAGGTAGTGCAGAAGCAGACATTTGGTAAAGTGGGAACTAGAACAGTCATTTGATGGCAAGTATTGTCAAAAAATGTTTATACCAAAAATTATTTCAAAATCTGTCAATCCTTCTTCAAGACACAATCGATAATGTTGGGGATGTTTTTTGATGTGTTTTTGTTCATTTTAACTCATATTTCATTGGTTCCTTTTTCTTCAACTAGTGCAACAGCAGCCATTGGGTGACTTCACTTTTTGACTTAGACTTTCGTTGAGCCTTTTCGCTGAGCCAAAGCTAAAGCTGAACGCTAAAGTCTGTACTTAGACCAAAGTTCAACTAAACGATTAAAAATGGCGGAAACTGGTAAACCTAACAGGAAATGAATTAACCAGTTACGCTTGGACTTGCTTATTTAATTGCGCCATGCACGCAAATGGCGTAATTACATAACGTTTTACATCATTGTGTAGCCATTGCGGCGTTCATTTTTGGTACCAGACTGTTTAATTTACTAAACTATCCGTGTTAGTCGCCTTGTTTTCGCTCAGTGAAATCACTTCACTTTTTGAGTTAAGTAGGTACTTAGACCTAAACTTAGGCTCAGCGAATGTCTCAGAGAAAGTCTAATTCAAAAAGTGAAGTCGCCCATTGGGTGTTGTGAAATATCAAACAGTCATTTGATGATTAGTTGTGCCAGAAATATTCGTACCAAAAATTATTAAAATTGGATATTCCTTTTTCAAGTGACAATCGTGTTTGGGATGTTTTTTTTCTGGACACGGTGTAGTTGTAGGTTTATAGCTGGAAATTCGTGAAGAGCTATGGACACCTAAAGTTAAGCTTCTACAATGGCAATGTTTATCTGTCTGTTAGGTTTATGGGTCTGCCGCCGCCGCCGACAGCGTTCATGGGTTGGCGAGACAGGGGTCACCATCAGAGAACTTCAACAAGATGAACTCATGTTTGATTGGTCAACACTTTGAAGCAGTCTCGATCGTCATTGGACGGTGCTTGCGATAAACTCGCATCTAATTGGTCAACACTTTTTGTTGTCTTTGAGTACAGACTTGTGATTTGACAATGGATGTCATGAAGTCGTATCTGATTGGTCGACATTTCGAATCATCGCTTGATTGTCATTGGACGGTGCATGCGATGAATATGTGTCTGATTGGTCATCGTATGGGGACTGCAAACGTGCATAATTTCACAGGCCCCAGTAATTATGCAAATTTTACAAGGGGCGGGCTGAAAGTGACACAACAGCGCACAAGGTGTGGGAACTATTCATTTCAGTCGATGCATGTGAGCGTTTCTAGCGAATGAGCTTTTGGTTCAACGTGGCTGAGGAACTAAGCACATTTTCTACTTGTTTCCGATGTTGCATTTAGTTACGTCTCATGTATTAGTAATAATAAGGAGTAGAAAAAATGTTGGCAGCGCTGAGTGCCAACATAATATACAGCCGTCTGTGCAATTTTTTGACAGACGACTGCAAATTTTAACACAGGAGATTATGGGTGGTCAAAAGCTGAGTTTAATTTTGCCCCCAAATGCTTTTAGAATTAGAAATTTTGGCTTCAGATTTTGTATTTTTGGAAGAAATTTTCTGACAGGCTAAAATTTAGCAGTGGAGGGGTAATTATGCTTTTGCTTTTACTGTCACGACGCCATTGCATGGATATGCTGCTGCGTCATGTTTCTGAGGTCAGACGTCCACTGACTTTTGGTCGGTTGTATCGAAAATTGGCGGTGTGGTTACTCTGTGTCATCGACTATTTTACTGTTATTATTGTGGTGTGGTTTTGAGAAATAAATTCTATTTCTCTCTCCGTGTATCTCGCTTGCACACCAGTGCATGGCAGTTCACTCCATCCCTGTCCTAGATTGATGGGCAATATAGTTTGAACCATAAACACGTTGTTATTATTAACAACCACAATTCATCTTGAAAATCCCATCTTGGCCACACAAATCTTCAACTCTGTACAGATCGAGCCCTCCCCCACTCGGGTCAGATATCCTTGCTGCCGTGGCTGGAAAACTAGGTTTTAAAAGAAAATTTTTAGGTGTTGGGTTTTTTAAGTTTTTTTATAGTTTTTTGGTTTAGTGTCCGTTGAACACCATGCACGAAATTATTAAACAAGAAAAATATCATATACCCTGTTCGTCACATAATCACGTTGTTTTCCATAAATAATAATAAAATGAAGTAAAGATTAAAATACTACATAAAATATGATATGTATAAAATTTAGAACAAATTTGACACAAACCCAGCTGTCACTAGGGAAGACACTACAGCCTATACAGTATTTGTTGCAGTATTGATCTTCAAGGTCATCCAGGATCGATGATTTTCATGTCATCTTAAAGGGCGTAAACCACTTCCATTACAGATTAACAGTAACGTCTTTTATACTGTTTTCGAGATAGGCCTATGGCCAGTTTTCCTTGGGAAAAAAGCGCATTTGTCCCAGCGTCACAACCCCAAATTTAAAAATGTTTCTTTTGAACTGCATCTCACAAATTTTGTACTCTAAAAGTGTCTCGACAAAAGGCTGATTATTCGTGTAAAATGTTTTCCCGTAAAACCTACCCGAAAGCCACAATAGGCAGACGACAAAAGAACGACAGACAGACAGACACACATCGTGCCATAGACACCTACAGCGGGTGTCGGGCAGTTGCCCGCACCGACATACGCCCGCACGGATATATTCCCGTACGAACTATGACCTGCTACCGTAGGGCGGACAGACGCCCGTAGGGCAATTATAGCGGCAATTAGCGTCACGGCGGACAGACGCCCGCCCTGCAGACAGCCGACTTCATAGTCTAGGCTTAAACAAGGTTTGGCAGCCTTAGAATTTAACTTTTGGATAGAGTTTACTTCTTAGAAGTGGTTATTTTGGGGAGATAGAAGCCACTGCTCACAATCCAGAAAATGTCGAGCTGCTGTTCAACACTCTCTGTAGCTATACAATGTTTTTGTGTTTCACTTGCACGCCAGTTTTCTGTGACGGCGTGCGTTGAAGTCGCAATAAATTTACGGATATTCCGATATCAGATATACCATATCGGTATCGATCGAGTCAAATTTGTCATAATAACCCATCTCTAGCCCCGCCCACACTCAAGTGGGTGGCCCCACTGTGCGTGGCCCAGTTTGCGGTGGGTTGTTTATATTTGGAGCGACTAGCGTTGCGGGCTGTTGTATATCAAAGATTGTGGACTTCTGTGGCTGTTACGTAAAGGAACAGAAGTTGTCACTAGCCACCTACGGACTGAGTCATTGATAACTGTTAGTTGGCGTGACAGCCGTGTAGAGACCCACCAGTAAGCCGGTGGCGTGACGCTCGGTCGACCACAGGGTGTCTTCTGGCTGCAGGCACTGGCGTTACGGCTACGCTACACACGTTGCTGCAGTCGTTCGAGATAAAGCGTAGTTCTACACGTCTTATCGACCGCTTTACAGTAGGTATGTGTCTGATTTACGACTGCTTTTTCACGCAATTCTCGTGCAAACATAATCGTTATTTCTGTGTCAGTGCTACTGTCCGAGTCCGAGTGAGAGAAGTGAGACAGAAATAAGGAAAATTACTATCTGTTCAAATGGACAGTTTTAAAGTGTTCAGAATATATAAATTCAACTGGTTTAATTTGTACACATAATGTCGTAACTACACAGTGCCACACACACCGATTTTCTCGTTTGAGGTGTTGTCAGGCCCGTCGAGAGGGTGGGGTAAGGGGGTTAGCTACCCCGGGCCTTGCAACGTTTGGGGGGCCCACCGTTGGCCAGAAATATAAAGTACTGGTACACCAAAATGTACCATTTTGAACAGAAAAATTCAAAAATTTTCTTCCCAGAGGGGCCCCGCGATAATGTTTCCCCGGGCCCCGCTGTGGCTCTCGACAGACCTGGGTGTTGTCCAAGGTCGCCGAGGTCTCTGAGGTTTAAAAACTTTGTTCGAGGAAATCGCACAGAATGTGCATGCTGATTTTGAGATGATGGTAAAAGGCGGATGTGCGGATCTGCATATGTGGCAACAGGTAAAAGACAATGTGATTGTACTGGTGTATTGTCTTTGTTCGTTGTGGTCATGCATTGCATCGTCTTCTTATGTTGCCGTCACGCTTTGTCGTGCGTTCTTGTGCGTCGTCGTCATCGTATGTTCTCGTTGTGCCTTGTTGTCGTCAAGTGGTGAAGCAAACCATTGTTTTCTGAGTAAATGCCTTGACAAATTTGTGATTACGAATTAGGCTATTGTTACCTTAGGCGGAATTAGTCCTGTGCAGAGTGTGAACTGTGAAGAAATTCACCGCGGCAGACTTCGAATATTCATCATCATCATCGACAACCGTGGGCTCAATGCCCGTTGGTGTCTGACGCCATTCTTACTATCGCTGCCCACCGCTGCCTATCTAGGGCAGTGTGGCTTAACTCCTGCAGGGTTGTCC
>Ga0209454_1001679_pt1 | contig 14211 bp, 9 predicted proteins | sample WorMetHERISLAND1_2_FD_187400 | JGI IMG/M metagenome (GOLD analysis project Ga0209454, IMG submission 187400) | Marine gutless worms symbiont microbial communities from Max Planck institute for Marine Microbiology, Germany - Olavius geniculatus... | ecosystem: Host-associated > Annelida >...
GTTATAATGAAGCTGGACGTTTGCTGGAAGTTTGCTGGACGTTTGCTGGATCGTGTAAACACCCTATTAGTTTAACGCCTTGGCTAGCTGAATAAATCTATTCGTTAGTGAGAGGTGCACTTCAAGACGGGTGATTGTCAGGTGTAGAGCCGCCCATCAGAACCTCGGACGAGAAAATCGGTGCGTGTAGCAACGGCTTTAGCAGACCTACGGCCCGGGCGGACTAACGACAGTGTAATTTTCGTTTTAATACACAAGTTAATCACGCCGTCATGACTGGCCATTTTGGATTTTTTCGTTGTTGTTTTTGGCTTTCTTTTAATTTCTCGTTCTAATGTCGTTTCAACTTTTATTATTCTGTTTTTTGTCGTTAGCGAATACATTATTGTTTCTTTGTTGGCAATTTTCGTTGTCGTTCGCGAAAATTACTGTGGCTAGTGAACGGAAGTGTCTATTGAATGAATGCTGCTGGCGCATGTGAACGCTGCCTTTGATACAACTACACGCTTGACGTTCCGCGCAATTCACAGCAATAGACAGCCAGATATGATGAATTACACGCACACACGACACCGGAACACCAAAGTAGTACCGCCAAGAAAAACCGAATGAAACTCATTAGCATTACATTATCACCGTTATTAGACGGAATGGAAAAATTGTCTATGCGATATGCCACAGAACTTTCGATAAACTGTAATGCTTAATTCGTTGTAATGTTCCTTGTCGCACTTTTATCTTTTTGCTAACAAAGTCTACTGTTAGTTGGTGGTCACGCCGTATTATTTTATTTTTCGTATTTTTATTTTATGCAGAATAAATAGAAACATTGCAGGTAAAATGTTTTTGTCTACGCACAACGAGCGTGTTTTGTTAGATCTTTTGCAGCATTTGTGCAAAAAATACTATACATGCAACCTAATACCCAATTCACACCGACAAGTGGCAACGACTCAACTCGACAGTTTAGTCGTGTAGGCGCTAAAAATTCAGAACGGAAAAAAATGCAAAACTGGAAAATGACGGATGTAAATAAATGCCCTGAACTGTAGGGCTGAAAATGCGTGAATTGGGTAGGGCCTATAACTTTGGCGTAGAAACAAACTGAAGATATACCGCAGACCAACTGATGTAGGCCTAAGCTTACCTTGATGGAACAGTGGGACTTGAACCGTTGTACGAGTGAACCGGAGACATCTGCAAATAAACATGGACCGATTGAAATACAAGCATAGCACGGTTATTGTCAGTGAAAGTTTTTCCGTCTGTTTGTCCGCCCGTAAGCCGCTAACGCCGCCCTATCATCGCGGCCCTGCGAGAAAAGTTCATTAAGTTTTAAGAATAGATACCATGCAACAATTAGCAAGTAAAAATAAACATTTTACAAATAAACAAATTGCGAACAACAACAAGAAATAATCCAAAACGCCGATTCTCAAAACTTGCTGAATGCATTTCTATAAATTGCGTTATTTGAAAAGTATTTGTACGCGAATAAAATATATTCACTTCTCAGAGCCACAACATTGGTGATCTAGTTCTAGGAAACATCTCAAAATTCCGGGTAAAATCTGTCGCCCACGGCACGATTCAGTTGCTTATTCATCATGATCTCGACATGTGACGTCAAATAGCGTGTTCGCTGCGACAGTAGGGCCGCAAGCGCTCTGAAATTACATTCATTCAAAAAAATTTTGACTGTCGCTTGTGTAACATGATCAGTAATTAGCAACATCATTAGCAATGGAAGCACTGCTATATGGCCTCTGCTGTTGAGTACATTAGGGTCACTTTGAGTACGTTAGGGTCAGTCTGGGGAACTCAATCAATGCACATTCCGTGTTAAACGGCAGCGGCAGGGCTGAAAATGAACGTGACAAATCTGCATCTGTATTAAATCATCACGCAACCAACAGTTGAGCACGTGCCGCGCCGAAACAAAAACCACGCCACCAGTGGCGAAACCATGCATGTAGGCCTTGGCAGTTTGGACTTGCGCATTTATGAACAGAGGCAGCCGAAACGCCCATACAATCGCCTCAGCTCCGACACAAAACGTTCACCAAAGTGAAAAATGGAGATCTATCAAGAATGCAGCATGTCACATAATTATTACAAAATCGTAGAAATTCCAATAATATTCTCGCAGACCATATACGAACGAAGAACGAAAGGCCGTAAACGAAATTAAGCCGTTACGTTATGCCGAAGGAAGGCAGCACCAGAAAGTTTGAAGCAGGCCTAATTTAGATGCAATATCAGTGGTTTTAGTCAGCAAAATAATCTTATTTCAACAGTCTCTGACTCTAACACGTTTGTCCAGTAACCTTCCGGTAGCTGCCCGTTTAGTATTATTCTTGGCATAAGAAGTGACCAAATCAGATGCAATCTATAGCTAAAAAACTCATTTACGTATGCCGGCATTATGATATCAATATATCATATAAACCGTTCCAGATGTAATTGACTTGATCCAAACATATTCGCTAATCTGACTGCCGTTTATCTGCAAACGAGATCTAAAACCTACTGCGAAACAGACCTCCTTGGCCAGAATAAACCACTATAGCATTAGCGGTCGTAGAATTATTTTAGTCTCAAAAAGAGGGATTATATCTTGTCCGGAGAGATGAAGACCGGGATACTTGGCGTCGCTAAAGAATTATCTGACAATTATCTGGCAACTCATTTCCTTTCGTGTTGCGGCGCAACAAAGAGCAGATAGAACAAATGCTAATATAATAAAAAAGATAATAAAAAATATGCGCATATTATGAATATACACGGTGAAGCGGAAAGAACGTCAAGTCACGGAACTCGAATAAGCCTAAAACAGGTGCTGAGAGCAAAAACGTGTTTGTCTAGCTACGTAGACCAAATCCACAGGGTGATCAAAAAGCATAGGCTGTAATAGAGATTTTTTCTTACAAATTCTCCAGTCTGGCATGCATTCATCGTCTTATGTCTTTTCGCAACTCTAAAGTAATTTTTCATCCTCGAACAAATGCAGTAGCTAGTTAAGTCTTTGCCGCCGTTACATTAATTCTCATGACGCAACATTACAATTTAGGCCTATAGCGACTGTTGCGCCTTGCGCTGACTATAACGCAAGCCTTTGACGTAATGCCACATACAATTTACAGCTTAACTGTTTCAGCCTTGCTTTATCAAATGAGTACTTGGGAGTTGGGAAAATTGGATTTCTTAATCCGAATACGATATCAAAGTTTGACACATCAACCCGGTCGTCTCTATGCCGCTATGTGGGACACTGTCATTATCTGACACCAGTGATGGGCGCAAACTGAAAATATCGCATTTTGGTTCAGTTCGGTCGAAACGAAGTACACAAAATGATTAGATGATTAGTATCAATATACCGCAAGTTCTGTGCGCGCTACACTTTGCAAAAAAACCAAGAAAACTGCAATGCGTTTATTCTAGTCCCTAGATTATGTTTTACCTGTAAAAACGTGAAACGCGACCCAGGAAACCGTCGATTAAGATCCCGATCCAGTTTTTTTTTACTTTAGCAAACACTGAAGTAAAAAAAGTAACTAAGTTATGTGACTTATATATAAAGGCAAAAGTTCCAGTTAAGCATTACAATCTCAGGTGCTGTTGAAAATCCATCGACAGCCAAAATAAACCGCGGTTTTCGGGAAAAGTTTAAAACTTTAAACTTTCTCAATTTTTTTTTGAAATTCGAAACTGATACTGGCGCATCACTAGCGTACATCGTTCCACTAGACCACCTTGTAGGCAAACAATCAAGTAAGCAATTAAATTGTGTTTGTGCAGCTCCTCAGCCTACGTCCGACATGGATTTAATAGAAGATTAGCGGCTGCCGTTCCATTGTAAAGAAACAATCCGCCCTATACACTGCTGCTGAAAAGTAAACAGAACTTTGGCGGCTGTGGTTGGGCTATTGTTGGGCTACCGATGTTTGACAGACGACGACGCTCCAGCCCAACAACGGGCTGAGCATTCTATGAGTGCGACATCAGGGACTTAACGGAAATATAATTGACGTCATCTTCAAGATTTAGTCAAGTGGAAATTTTCCGTAATTGTACCACATGCAGGGTTTTTTTTTGGGGGGTGTTCCGTTGCACATAGCGGAAGGTTACCATAGACCAGAGAGACTAGGCCCTATATGATTATTCTCAGAGACGCTCTATACAACGGCATCATCGCCGACCCCATATGACTTCCTCTTCCCCGTAAAATAACAAGTTCGAAAAAAATTATCCCTAACGTTTTCAGTAACCCCAAAAACGAAATACCGCGGCAAAACACTAAAAGCCTTCCTATAGAAAAGAACTCAAAAGTAGTAATTAAAGAAAGCAGGAAAAAGATAAAGACCTGGGGAGCGAAGTCGGCGTAGGGACTGGGCGCTGTACTGGTCACGTGACTGTCGGGTGCTATAACGTCATTCTCCGCCCCGGATGTGATGACGTCATGCTCGTACTTCACCATGATTGGCTCCAGCAGATGATTCTGTCGGCAAGTCCACAGCAAAAATTATTTTTTCTGAACACATTCGCTGCCAGGGTTGTAACTTTTCCGAGATAAATAACATTAGGTTTTTCGGAATTATGCTATGGTCGTTGACAGTTCAAACGGAACTATTTTTCTGTAATCTGTGTTTATTTGGGTGTCAAGTTAAGTAATAATACATAGAATGATTAGTTTTACAAGATAAAGTGGCGGAAGCAATTAAGCCAAGTGGACTATCGCTCTCAGAAACTAAAGAATCGTGTTTAAATTTGTCAAAGTTATATGTTTAATATAGGACATTGTTAGCTTTTTGCACCCAAAATAAAATGGCATTTTTGATGACGTCAAAATTATTTCAGCATTATATGGTGAGTGATATGTCCATGAAAGGAGAACATTTCGTGATATTTTAGTAAAGTGGACTCTCGAGGTGGCTTATGCTAGAAATTATGGAGATACGTTTAGATTTACCAAAGTTTTGTCGAAAATACAGCTCTCTTTTCCGGACAGAGAGGCGCGGTGCATAAGCTATTGTATATAAAACTTTTAATTCGTCAAGCGTATATGCCTATGCAAGAGATGCAGTCAACTGGATTGAGTTGAGAGCAGTTTATATACGTAGAATCGTAGTGACGAGTGACGCTACCAGGTCCTGTGGGTCGATATCGTTGAAGCTGAGATCGTGTGACGTTCCGGGTGCCGGTTGGCTGTCCATCATCGCGTTATAATGACCCATAAACTCACTGAAATACAAGAACAACTTCAAATAATATCGCGCAAGATAATAGTAGTTGCAGCAGCAGCAGCAAATAAAAACTTATAATATTGTGCATGAAGGACTAGATTTAAAAAGTCAAGAACTAATACAGAAAATTAAAAAAAGCTATGAGCCTAGCTCAAAACTTTATGGCGAATCAAATGTTGTTTGTTTATCTCAGACTCGATTAATTACAGGCGGCAGATGAACACAATCATTCAAGTCATAATTTACTCTTTTTTAACATGTTGAATATTTTGTCGGCGCGTATAATGAAAAAAATTATAAAAGCGTTGATAATAGCCTATTTTTAAAATGACTACAAAATCGAAGAGCGTATTTCACCGTTCGGCGAGGAGGCTAATAAGATAAATTCCAGCGCATTCTATTATAGGACGAGAGGAACAGAGGAAGACCATAAACAGAGTGGATAGAAAATGTCACTTCATGGACGAGACTGAAGCTTAAAGAGGCAATCCGGAAACTAGGCAACAGATCTGCATGAAGAATAACGATTCATAGTGCGGCATACCCTCAGATCAATGACGGCTCAAGGCAATTGCAAAGGGCTTTCTGTTTTAAATGTGAATTCGAGTGACATCGAAATTATCAAATTCATAAAATCCCGCACAAATTTTAGTTATTGTACAGCTTTCACGAACGACAACGTAATGCAAAATTTCGCTGGAGTTCTGACTCTAATCTCCGCTTCACGTAAGGATCCGATTCCCTGTTTAATGCAATGTTACCCTGAGTCACACGAGTGTACAGGAGTCTCTAGCAATTAATAGCTTTTTATTCCGTCCACCGGCAGAATGCGCGAATAAGACAGACGGACAGAAAACTCTACGGTAAAATCTGTAGCAGTATAGTTTGCATCGATGGTGCTTTCAGCGAAGCTTCAAAATGACGACGATGATCATGCAAGCATGCAGCAGTGTCGACGGTTAAATGAGTAGGCAGTTGCATTTTTTTCTACAAACACTGCAAATTTTCGATAAAGGGTGTACAAAACTTCAATTTTGCCCCTAAACTTCCAAAAAAAGTGCGGGGTTAGCCCCGCCCTCAATTTTTCTGACAGCCGAAAATTTAGGGGGAGGAGCTAGGTTGCTCCCCCTGCAACGACGCCAAAATGCATGACGATGACGTAAGCTTATAATACCTGACGTCACAGTTGGTCGGCTCGTAAGCCCAGATATTGTCAAACTCAGCAGAAATCACCGTCGGTTGTCTGTACACGGGAGGCTGAAGTACCAAGTCGCAGTGTGATGACGTCATCGTTAATAATAATGACGTCACGCTGGGATTCCGTCGATCGGCAGGGATGTCCTCGTCCTATAGCGGCTAGATAAACGGTGTCGTCAAAATCATGCAGCGAAACGTTGACAACACGACTGCGCGACTTTTTCTCAGCTGAAACGAACGCAGTATCGATATCACAATGTACATAAGCCCCCTATATACACGTCGGTGTCCAACAAAAACGTGGTTATGTGTAAAGTAAAAACATTGCAAAACAGTTCTACAGATTTAATGCAAAACTGTCAGTCCATGATTTAAAACATTCGGGCGAATGTTTTTATGTTATAAAATTTGCACGTAATTATCCTCTTAAAGCGCGTACAGAACGACGTAACTGAACTGAACTCGCCAATTAGTAAGTTCGAGTTTAGTTAGGCCTAAGCTTACGTCGCTCTTCAGACTACTTTTTGTAAGTAGCAAAGACAGTAAAACGCAAATTTGTATAGCGTATTTTGGATTAGGTGCCCTCTGATGTAATTTAGACGATTTAAGTGAAAAATAATGCTGTAAGATTTTGCAGGAAAAACTCACCAAATGTGGAACTGCGATAATAATTTTTTTTCTTTCTTACGATTTTCGTACGACAGGGTCTAAGAAAAATCGGCGACAGTAAACTAACTAAATCAATCTTTTTATCTGTAATAGTTCGGCACACCGTATTCCGTAATACCTGATTATTCCCAGCTGGTTCTTCTTATATAGTACGCCAAGAGGCGTGGAAAGTAAGTGTCGGTGGGCCGGTGTCGTGAAAAATTTGTCGCACCTGGAAAATTCTTCCCACCTTCATGTTGTCGTAATGTAACTAACGCCAACCTTAACCCTAACCCTAATCTTAACCCTACTCCTAACCCTAAATTTAACCCTATCCTTAATCTCAACCCTAACCCGTACTGCTGCGTGTGGGAATAATTTTCCTGTGCGACGCATTTTCCACTACACCTGCCATATAGCAGCAATAGTGAGCGACACGCGATAGCGAAGTGGTAGGTAAATCTATGCGTAAACACGACGCCGTCACATTGCGACACACGAGCAGCATTGCTTCATGGGATTGCAAGGTGCCCGCTACGCCTTTCTATATAGAGATGTTCCACTTTAGCTATAACCGCTCTTCGGCGTCAGAGTTCGAGTAAACATATGACAGGTGCCGATAGATCTAAGCTTAATAGATTTTTTTTATCCCAATAACTGAAATTACAATATGTGTGTACATTGCACAAGCTATCACACAATTTCTTTTTAAATGTTTATACGATAGCGATAAAATGTTGGGCAAATTACGGAATCCGTGCATCGCTGCAGCGTGTCATAAGCCACCGAGTCGCTGCTATACCACAATCTGCCAAAGACCGCTGTCATCAACCTGCGTAACAGCTTAGAAAAGCAGCGGCTAGTGAGGAAACAATAATGGATTTATAAACAGACAGTTACACACCAATATGCCACTACCAAGGACCATAGTAACATTACGATATGACACTATATACACTCATGTACATAGTTACCGTAGCTGCTAAAAGCGTTAATATTATGCCCTCGAAATGTCTCGTACACGGAGGCAAACCACTTCTTCTGCACTGTAGTAGGTCTACAGGCTATACTTATTGTAGATATCGGTAAGAAACTACAAGAAAATGCGAAAATTCGTTGTGAATTGCAAGCTGTAGGAGCTACTTTATCTATTCTGACCTTGAGTTGAAAAAACGCGAGACCAAATTTTTTGTTCAAATTTTTGCTCAATATTGGTCGATTCTCGGAGTTTTTTTTTCGCTGACGCACTACTCTGAAAAATTGCAATAAAACTTCGTTAAATATCCCACCAAAACAATCAGGCAAAATCTGAGTGATAACCTGCGGAATGTCAACATTTTGCAAATGATTTGATTATCTTCAGTGACGTGTTCGGCTTCCAGTTTTAGTTGCTCACGCTCGCAGTAATAATCAGGTTTAGTACCTGCAAATCTCATCAATTAACAAAGCGTCTCGACTATAGCGCATTAGAGATCTTTTTGAGTATGCGCTATATAAATTTACACTTTACTTACTCACTTACTTACTTACTATACCGACAAAAACAACTTGACATCGGTTTGCCCACGATCAAGACACTTAACCCATCTATTGCATGCGACGGTATTGCGACCTCCTTGAACTATTGCGAACTGGAAAATAACTGACATGCCTCCAACGTGTTACCACTTTTCAAAGCATTGGAAAAATAAAAACTGTTAGGGGATGAAAGCCTAAATCCGAAAACACAGGAAGGTTTATTGAGTAAGAAAAAGCGCAAAAAATGCTCCGTTGCAAAAGCAGTAGTGATGCTTCGTGACATCAATGGTTGTTTTTTTCTGTTTTTGTTCATACCATCTGTGATGAATAGAATTATTATCAGTATGCGCTTGGGAGCGACTAAAATGTGACAGGATAATCTCCCCTTCACGGGGGGTCCGACCATCTGTTTAATTCAGTGTTACTTAAAGCCACATGAATGTCAGAACAATCGCGCACACGGGAAAGTAGGGCATAGGAGACTGCAATTTGTGGCCCCAAAATGGCATGGTAGAAAATGCAGGACTAACAAATGTGTGGCCATAAAAAGCAAGGAGAATGCGCGCAAAAAACAAGTCAGCGGAGGCAACGATTAGGCCTAATTTTTAGGCCTAATAGTGTAAAAAAATAGTCAATGCTATAGCGTGTGCGTAGGGTATGATTTTGAAGCGGCATGGCTCTCGTATGGCTGCCTATTACTAATGAATGAAGCTGTAAGCCTACGTAGGCCTATCATACAGTGGGTAGACTAGCATGCGTGACAATCGGCTATGGATCATGTGACGGATGTGGGGCCAGGCGGCGTTTGTACGCGCTAGTACGGTAGCACAGCGCTGCTGCTGCTGCTGTAATACCGGTAAAGGCGCTCACCTGGAAAGCTGCTGACCGACTACGAGACCGTGGCACGTTATGGCTGCACAGAGTGCGCTGGCTTAAGCGGCCTTAAAGCTGGGAAAAAATTCGCACAATCTAAACTGAAAAAAACCACACAGCCGACTTTTGCGACAACAGTCTAAAACTTGCATAGCTTAAAGGGTTTTCGTCCGTTAATTCACCCGCACCCGAAATAACCGCTGAGTTTAGGATCAGTGTTAGGGTTAGGGATAAGGTTACGGTTAGGGGTTAAGGTTAAAGTTAAAGTTGGGATCAGCTTTACGGTTATGGTTAGCGTTAGCGTTAACAATAATAATTCGGGTGCGGATGAATTAGCAGACAAGTACCGCTTAAAGTTCTTGCCGAGCTGTAGGGCCAATAGGGTGGCGCTGATCTCCGTTTCCTTAGACCTCCTGCCAGACGCCAGTTCACACTGCCAGACCACCTTCGATAGAAGAATAGTGCATCGTGCGGTGTGCCCGTTTACGTCACGTGGAGCTTTCGGTCGCATTTATTGCGACTACCTAGGGAGCGATGGCCAGAATGAGTTGACTGGGGTGACTGGTTACATTTGGGACAGGCGGACATGATGCATAATGCGGCCTATTAGGACGGCAAATTAATGAATATTATGATCACGGCACGATATCATTGCTTCAGAAAACTTCACTTCTATTTTACGGAACCGTTTAAATCGCCAGCTCTTCGCATGTCCACGCACGGCGGGCCACTGTTACCGACGGACGTCGATACGGTCGAGCGGCAAAGTGAAAGGGGTGATGACGTGGCGGCGGGTGGGGGAAAGCGTCTCTGCGTGGGTGGTCCCCGGGCAGGGTAAAAGGGAAGCTAGTGCCTGGCGTAGCTTTGAGACAATTGGCCACACACATGCGGCCACATACACGGCAATGGTAGCGGCAGATACGCATTGGCACGGGTCGATGCCAATTTCTCGACCACGACACGGAAAAACACACGGTAACGCGAAAGTGTTCGCAGTTCGCGCCACACTTGATGCGATAATAAATTTGATAACGTAAGTGACAAGATATTAACTGGAAAGCTGTGAACAGTCGAATGCATTTGACAATTCGAAACTTTTTTTCGAAGCGCAAGACTAAAAATCTGAAAAATTTTGTCGAGCATCTTTGCTTGTAGCCTACTTTTAATATATAGGCCCCTATCTCAATATTGTTTTACCGCTTATATTTTTAATTTCAGGTTTTATTTTACGTATGTTTCAACACGTAATAAGTAATCATAATGGAGTACGGTAACAAAAGATTCGTTGTTGTACAGGCTCCTATTATATTACATACGGAAGAAAATACGTATATTGCATTTCTATTAGCGTTATATTGTTTTTTTTCTGATGATCTGACTGTCCGTAAGTTCAATGCTGCATAACTTTCGATTTATACTAAAAATTGCAGCAGAAAAGTAGTATAGTAGCTGGATAATTTGCTTGAGTCGCATTGCATTTGGAACAGCTAAACCAATAGCACTGTGATACTGTAACATCACCACAATGATATATTCTTCAATCGCCCTATATGTAGCGAAATATAATTATCCAATATCTGGCTCGTGCATAACAAAGATTGAACAGAATATTTTTCGGCGCCTCGTGCATGATGAGGTTACGTTGCGTGCAATCGCTAGATGGCCTGCACATTCGGGTCACGGTCGATTGAGCGCATTGCACAAGACTATAGCAGCAGCAGCAGCAGCAGCAGCGGACGCCACAGTGCTGCCGCCTTAGCGGAACCGCTGTGTACTACACCAGCCACAGACAGCGCCCGACCTGCATAGTAGGCCGATTAATATTTGATCAATTTAATTGTAATATTATTATCAGGCCTATCTCTCGATATCCGTAGTGGACTAAATCGACTCGGCAAGCCGGACACAAATAGATCAACACAATCGGTTTGGTTTTAAACTTCCGTGCTTGTCACTTTCTCAGACTAAACTAATAACTAAGAAAACAATTCTAAGTAGGCCTATAATTCAACGGCAAAGCGTAATATGAATGCCTTCGTTTCGCAGCAATAACTTATTAAGAGGCGGTGTGTAGGCCTAGCTATTTATGAAAAACCCATCGCAGAGGTACGGAACATTACCTGCCACATGGGATCACATCATCGCGCAGAATTACCTGCCATCCGATACAGGCGAACGCTCCCTGCCTTAACTCCAGCCAGAGAGGGCGGCAGTAGATTTACCTACCCCGAAGGAATAGGAAGCTGAGTTGACCCTGGCGTTGGTAAGATGATTTACCAGGTCCGCAGACAGTCGCCGCACCCAAGGAGTAACCAACTAACCTTTCAATCGTAACTTTGTAAGTTCCACACCCTATCACGGGTTATACTACCAAGCAACCTAATTTTAATGTGACCTTGACGCTGGCCCCACGACCTTGAAAACCTAACCAGTTTATCTAAACCTATAGTTTATCTAACCTTAGTACCGGCATGTATGCAATGCAACGCGACGTAGGCCTACGCGATACCGCGATACCCGATAATGCGAGAAAAACGTTTTTTGATGCCGTCTTTGAATTGTTTATATTTTTACATCATTTTTATCTCGGAAAAAGTCATGAACCAATTTTGATAACTTTTTAAAAAGGAAGGGCATTTATTTGAAAAAGAAACAAAACCCCTGTTTTAATTTTGCAATAACTTTCGCAAATGTACATCGTTTTAACCAATTTTTTACTGTTACCGAGTACAACAAAAATTCGACACCTCACCTTTATTATGTAATAACCCTAGCTATATATAACTATATAATTCTGTCATTTCTTTCACACAGGTGCACCAGCAGTCAAGTCAGTCAGTCATTGTCCTGTTCTGTCAGCGAAAAAATAACGTATATATCTGCTTAAAAAACTTCAAGACAAATGAAAAGATAAACTGATAATGCAGAGCCGTACCTGGTAAAAGTGATCGACGGAATATAGCCTAGACGGGGCGCCAATTCACGGAATGATCACATGCAGGGGTACGGTGCGCTCAGAACACATGAGGCGGGTCTAAGAAACGGTTGAACACAGTCGGTGTATGGTACATACGACTCGTGGTCGCAGTCACTGCCAGTCGCTTGCTGTCGACAGCATCGCTCTCTACCGAAGTCTGGCACCAGCACTATGCTCGATCTCACCTTCCCCCCTACTCTGATTGATGCCAGCCAATCAATACGCAGCGCTGCACAGGTAAGGCCACGCCCCCACCTCAGCACCGCCGCCTCCTGAAGTTTCGTTCTCCGACATGAATGACATTTTTAAATTAATTTTGGTCGACCGTTATTTCGAGCTTTGGGTATGATACGTCGTCTGTCTGTATCGTGGCTAAATGATGCGTCGTACGGTGTCGGCGATAGTACCGTTCGATAAAGCGATGACGACTTCCTACAAAGGCTGCTGTCGATAGTAGCTATTATGTAATGTAACCATGTCTCTATCTGCAGCGATTTGGTCGTAATTTTGAATGCAAAGTTGCTGCCTGCAGCCACCACCCACGTTCGCCAAATTACTGCAGCGCAAATATCCTAGCAGCGATATTCGATGGGCCTAGGGCGTGACCATCGCGTGTAGGCATATACTGTATACTGGACTGCAGTCACTCTGTGAAATCGCTTTTTTCCTCGACCGAAAGTCGGACGTTATATAGCCTTCAAATATTATGCGGTACGGTCTGCTGACCCTAGCGACAGTGGCAAAATAAAATGCACTATCGTGTTGTTAATCAATATGGTCATGCACAGCGATGTACTAAACGTGAGGGTATTATTTTATAAACTGAGACTCAGACTACGTTGTGTTCGCCAGGTGGCAACTTAATTGGCGGCAAAGTCTGAGAGATCGGATTGCTTCTTGATACAAAATGAACATTTCACACAAAAAGACAACTAGGTCTATGTAGTAATGTTTTACTATAATACGGGACAGTGATGTTTGTTGCGAGCACGTTTGAACCGCGGTGTATTCCTCTTCCTCATCTCAGTAGGCAGGCACGTACGTTAAAGGAAAGTCAGGATGTCAGTCAGTGTGGAGTAGAATTTAGAGCCCATACATCTTAGCAGTTAACGAACTTAACGAAGGCCAAAGTAACTAATTTGTCAGTATACGGCATCGCTGCGAACGTTATTCTGAAAGAAGTAGGCATACGCGACCGTGCATTATGGTAGGTGGCCTAGCGACACATCTTTTTATAGGGCGTTGCTGATCGAGTTCTGTCTATAGTAGCCATTCCACTTCAACGATTTGGCCGCAATTTACCGGTCGAATTTTAGCTGACTGAACCCAAAGTCTCTCAATCCTTTCTTGATCCACAACAGTTTTTTCGCGGTTTTCTCTGGCCACGCGGATCAGTACGTTAGCCTATGTTATTATTGAGGGTGTTGCGTATTACTCGGAATGCTTCAAATCCGTGGACAGAATAGGCTTATTATGCAGTGGCGTAGACAAAGGGGCTTAGCTCCTCTCTCCTTCAATCCTCCAGATAATACACAAGCATACGATTAAACTTCACTAAATTTGCCAAATTGGTCAGTTTACGATTGGAAAAATAATGAACATTGTTGCCATTAGATCTCATCTTTTAAAGGGTTAAAGCGGTGATTTTCAACCGGGGTTCCGCGAGCATCTGTCAAGGGTTCCGCGGCTGGTCAATAAAAAAAGTGAAAAAAATAACCTAACGTGCGAAATTACAGTACGTCAGACCATGCC
>Ga0209454_1001680_pt1 | contig 14203 bp, 5 predicted proteins | sample WorMetHERISLAND1_2_FD_187400 | JGI IMG/M metagenome (GOLD analysis project Ga0209454, IMG submission 187400) | Marine gutless worms symbiont microbial communities from Max Planck institute for Marine Microbiology, Germany - Olavius geniculatus... | ecosystem: Host-associated > Annelida >...
AGATGAAATGTCAGCCATAGTGTCAGAAATGTGAACAAAATGTGTTTTTACGCGTTATGTTAATTAAGCAACCATATCGCACTAGATAAAAAAGTGATATTTCGTTGGTTGTATTTTCCCCAGGTAGTGCAGAAACAAACGTTGGGTGGGGTGGGAAACTAAATGGTCGTTTGATGGCAAGTCGTGTCGGAAATTTTTATGCCAAAAATTATCAAAATCTGATCATTGGTTTTCACGTTACAGTCGAAAATGTCGGGGATGTTTTTTTGGGACACAGTGTAGTGCATAGCGATTTGGTATTTTTGTGACATGTCGACTTTTGCGTACCGCCGTGACTGTCAGAACAAGAAATGCAGGTAGGCCTATAGGGCGTACCGCTTCCAAACTGAGTGAAAATTAAGCATACACTTGTGCGATAATATCCATTTCAGTTCTCTTGTACTACGAATTTCCGACTGATAATTTCTGTCGTCGAGCGTTTATCGATCGCATTTTTGTCGGTCGAAAGTACGTAAATTATAATAGCCATGCATGTGTAGCTTGTTTTTTGAAGCGATTCTGCTTAAACCTATAGTGTGTTAAGTTACGTCGCGTATAGACCGACGTAATTGAACTGAACTGACCAAGGCACAAGCAGGGCGTACGTGATCGAGTTACGTCGCTCTGTGCGCGCTTTTATATTTGCTTGAAGCGATTACTTTTAAACGAGGTGTGTTATCGTTTTCGCAATATTATTCTCATTCGGCGAAAAAAATCAGCGGCGATGGATCGGATATTCATTCGTGCGAAGGTCGGCGATTAGTGCTGGGCTGCGATTGACGATTAGTTGCTGTTAAACGTCGAAATAATTGCATCTCTAATGTGACGCCCGACTTAGCGAGTATGCTTCGACGGCCACTATACTGCATGGCTTTGCAGCGGTCTCATTGCGCCTATAGAACAGAATGGGCGATGTCAGTGACGTTATGGGAGGTCGAAAACATTGTCTAAAATAGGCGAAACGTATGGAAGATTGTTGGTTTTTCTAGCGAGTTATTGTGGATATTACGTTTTGAAACTCCTTTGGTTTTCGCGATTTATTCACCGCACTTCTTTCATTTGATTCTTCTCCAGAAGCGTGGACTATCACAGTGTTGTTGCTTTTTGTTCAAAGACTCGTAATTTTGGTATTTGTTATCTTTTTTATTACAATGTCATGGCTTCAGAGACGCTTATAACCAAGCTAGTCACTTGACTTATGAAGCCTTGCGCACAGATTAAGGGACTGAATCGACACAAATTAATCATCGGTGTCATTTATTTTTGTATCATTCTCGTTATTTTTTGATGCGCAGTGTAACTGTGCAACGTGTATGTCATCAAACAACCTTCGCGTTTTAAGAAACTATACTCGATCACTGTTCTTTTTTTACACCACACTGTACCAATACAAAATTACAAAATCTCCGAAAACGGCACGCTAGCCATAGATAACAGTGTGATAGCAACTGTAAGGTGAATATGTAATTGCATTTAGTCACAATGGCAACTCGAGTCATTCAATAGCGACGTTCAATGCCTGGTTTGTATAATAGCACGTCCTCGGGCTGTAAATTAAACTGACACCTCCTCGTATATAGGCCTACGTCGCCAAGACATGTTGAAGAACCCTTGGCTTACTCAATGGACTCATAAAGCTTACAGTACTATATCAAAACTAGCCAGCTTAACTCAATTATAGTAGTTTACGTCGGAACCCCACGACTATTTGCATAAGCCCTCATAATGCCAGAAAGTCTTTCTGAGGTAGGCCTATATTTTTGCCCCAAAGTTCTTTTTATGTCACACTTGCATTAGATACGGTACCTTTTTGTTTACTTTTTTATTGATAATACTTTACAAATGGGTGATCAAAAAGGATCCCGTCACACTTCAAATGTGTCGCTACACTACCTTGTGAAATATGTTACACTTTAAATTTAACCTTAGGACGTGACGGTTTTTTTAATACTCAGCGTTTTACCGCTGATTAGGCTGATGATATAAAATGAAAATTGGAAATATTGGATGAATTTGTGAAGTTATAAAAGTTACGGGCATATTTTGTGCACCAGCCGGTAAACGTATTTGGGCGTGAAGTTGACACAGTGGTGTCAAAACGTGTAAAATCAGTGTCATGTCGAGGCGACGCCAAACGAATGACAGCGACAACTCAAAGGTCGTGCCCTGTCATGTCAACCACAAACCTGCCCGGGGGCCTCAATACGTTGAAGTGGAGTCCATCACCTATACTGTAGTCTGTTCACTTCTGTGTGGCTAGACACTCGTACGTCTCAATGCACAAGTGTCGCTGACGCGTAAACAGCAGCGAACGAGGGCGTACCATATCATAAACGACAAAGTGAATTCTGAGTTCTGGTCAACTCAGCCTGGCCATCCCTTCGTGGATAAGCGCAATGAGTACTAGCGAAAAGTTTTTAGCCTTTCGGGGGTTGGTAATTATACACTGTGTTTCATAAAAGGACTCCTTTTTGTTTATTTCATAATTCACTCAAATGATGATAAATTTACACAAATTTTTCACCAGTTGTAGCTGAAGACAGTGGCGGATCCAGAAATTTAGAATAGGGGGCGGAAGGGTGGGGTGGGGGTATGGCTATGCCCCCTCTCCAGAAAATTTTTCAATTTTTTTGCAAAAATAGTGCATTTTCGTGCAAAATTTTCGACTGTTTTAAGATGCATCCGGTCGATAGGGGGGCGGCCGTCCCCCTGCCCTCTTGAATCCGCCACTGGCTGAAGAAATACTAATTGAAACTATAACTGAAAGTATAAGCGCCCATATTTCCGCTGTCGGAACTTTGAGACGGTCTGTGGGAAATTGCAAGTTTCGGCCCATTTCCTCGCACTTTTTCAGCCCACGACAACGCTGTTCAGTCCCCAAATCATCACGAATGGAGGCGTGTCTGTGTCGCCGATTGCGGCCATTGTCGAACGTACGAATAACGAGTGAGTGAGTTTTATGAGCTGCTGCTGCTGCTGCTGCTGCTGCTGCTGCCGCCGCCGCCTTGGTTTCAGCAACGGTTGCAAGCGCCCAAGCATGCAGTCGGTCACGGCTATCTCATGGGTGCCATGGACTACCGCAGGCCGCTGCTTTAACTACTGGTTATAACACTGGCAGACCGACCCTCCGCATATTGACCACGTGCGAGCGGCCGTCAAAACTCCCCTACGACTAAACCTTTTCCTCTTCTTCTTCTTTGAGGAGCTTGTCGTAGACGTTGCCGTTGTCACGTGTCGTCAATATACCCCGCCCTATCTTGCGCGCGTCGCTGTTCCGTCGCCAAGCCGAGATTTAGTTGGCGCAGGTCAGCCTCCACTGTTCTGAGGCGCGACTGTCTGGCAGTGGTAGTTCTAGTGCTGAAAATCTGGGGTTGTGGTGTAGAACCCCCAGCTCCAGGCTAGAATCGCCACTGCTGTCTGTGACGGTCAGGCCTTCGTCTCCGCTGCAATCAGCAGGAGGGTCCGCAGTGCAGGCCTGCAGAGCTCGGTATTGGTCCCGCTTATAGCATTGTTTGAATTGCGGGAGGGTTGGGGGGTTGAACCCCCACCCCAACTGTTTTTAACCCCCTAACTCATTGTCAAATTATGTACTGGGGGTCAGCTATACACTACATGCATACAATTCAAAAGCTGACCTATAGTAAGCTTAGCCTATATTACAAACTTCACATGTGTAGTGGAAATAGCAGTGATGTAGTGGAGTTCTGCGTAGTCAACTCAACCTGGCCATCCCTCCGTGGGTAGGAGCAACGAGTACCAGCGAAAGCTGGGACGTAAACAGGAACGGCATGCACATCGCACGATGCACTAGCCTCGTATCCGTAGTCTCGCAGTCTAAACTGGTGTCCGGCTAAGGGCTAAAGAAGCGGAGATCAGCGCCGCCCACAAGCATAGATCAGGAAAAACTTTACGTTTTTACGAAGTTGATTTCACTTATCAATCAATCAAAGTTGCCTCGGCAGCAGCGCTACAACTTTGACGTCAAACGATATAATTGCGAGTTCAGATTAGACCTATACAATGTCTGGGGATGACTTAATTTCGATGACACTCGTACCCAGCCACGGAGGGATGGCCAGGCCGAGCTGACCTGTTTATACAGTAAAGTATGTAGATGTGGCAAGGAGGAGGGGGTTTGCCGCGGGTCGAGCAATGTCTGCACCCCATTGACCACGCGGTATGGCCTATAAACCGTATTAGTGTCGCCGCTGTACTCAAACGGTGCAGACTATAGTGCGAACAGTGCGCACTGTACAAGACGTATGGTGATTGCGTCATAAGCGCTTTACGGTACCGCGCAGCGTAAAACTTCTATACTAAACGCCCTCTCAGAACGTTCGGCGTTTATTACGCGTGCCGTGTCATAACCGAATATGGCATGGATATGGCTCCAACGAAGATGGAGACGTTTGGGCGTCTTTCTGCAAGCCCGTATTGCCAGACTTACAGGGAGATGTGGGGTTAACTTCACTTTCTTGGACAGCTTTGTGGCTCTCCGATATTATACTATGGAGTTTGGGGATCCCGGTGGGGCACTGAAGCACAGCGCCGTCCGCAGATACTTTTTGTGCAATTTGAGCTGGGAACTGTGAAACGTGGCTCAGGGACTTACCGTTCAAATTTTGGTGACGCTCCAGTTCAAAAACTGTCGATTCGCTGAGGCACTGATGACTTACACAGAGGCTTGCCAATTCAACAGAAAGAGAACAGTAGGTCTATTCATACTTATTTTTATGGCAGTACAACTGTGGTACTATACTGCTGCATGGGGTGTGGTAATGTGGACAGCCAGACGGGCGAAAGAAGGCATATACGGACTAGACATGCCTTGGAGCAGTAATCTTCAGTTTATATTATGTGACGAAAGATTCTAGACACGGAATGGAAGCCATGTGCGTTGTCGCGTGCTCGCGGGCATTTAATTATACGGCGCAGCACTGTCATCCCGGGCGTCTAGACGGGGGAAAACTGACACGTGTGGAACGATGTTGGTGACACCCCGAAGCAACGGCACACAACAAAAAGTGCTACACATTTACTGGAAACAAAGTTTTGCGCTGACAAATGTCAGGTATATAGGCAGCTAGCTTATTCCTGGCACTCGTACTATCTATGTCTACCAAACTGTCGATAAACCACCGGCACAGTCATGCGTGACCAAACAAAACGAAAGACTGTCAGCCAACGTACAGTAATGTCGGATAAAGTGTTATTTAACAGTCACTTATCCCATTCCAGACGGTGGCTTTAGATACATTAAATCTATAGCCTATGAACAAAGCTAAAAGAAAAGTGGAGAAAATGTTCAAGTGAAATCCAGGAGCGAATCTCCCATAGAGATTTGACGAACGACATTTTCTGTAACTTAGTGATTATTCATTGCGCGTGTTTTCTTGAATGAACTGTTTAAAATGCCAACGTGTAACACACGATTGCTAAATACTGAACGTCATGCGTGTAAATATATAGTGCAAAAAGTTTTATGGCCAAAACTGTTTGTGGCCATACACGTATAAAAATGCTTCGAACATAGCCAAATTTGCCATATACCCTGTATCGTAGCCCATAGTGCACGACATTGATCAGCTGTCTCTGTATGTTGTATAGTCGCTATTATTTTCCTTGTGAATAGAATCTATTCGCGTGCACGGGGCACAATACCAGTGCCCCATGAATTCAGTGCCGCATGAATTATAATTATACACGCCGTTGATTTGCGATTGGTGCTATATAGCCAGGGGGTACGCATTGTCATTATAACCTGGCATCAGATCACGACCTGTCTGTACACGTGTAGATGGTGCAACGTGTATGTTTGCGAGTTGTGTAGTGATGATAATTATCCAGTCCAGAAATTTCGCTATCGATCTATCAATCGAATACTCGATTTTGTAGCGATTTTTACGCGCGACAGCAGAATGCTTCGCGCGTCTTAGCCATCGTCGAGGTGTCCGTCCGTCCGTCTGTCACACTGCGGTATTGTATCTAGACAGTGCAAGCTAGAATCACGAAATTTTCACCGTGGCTTCTCCAAGGACTAGTTTTTTTGTGACAAAATTTCGTGCCCCTGAGTGCGGGGGTTTTTCTCGAACGAGAGCGTCAAATAGGGGTACCTTATAAAAGACGTTATTTTGTCTCTATTGGCTCGTTTAGTGTGAAAACGGTTGCAGATTGGTACAGACATGCTGCTTATCATATATAACAAGCACTGGCCCCCTTCCAAAAATGCGGTTTTAGTGTCTTTAAACTGTTTTTTTTTGCAATTTTCGGCTGTGACGAAGATTTCAATAGTGAATAGTGACAACCTGTCGCGCGTCTCATGAGCTTTACTCAAATTACTTGTAGTAATTTGCTAACGTTCAACGAAAGCAGTGTCTGCGTTTGTGATGATTAATCGTTATCGTATACAGATGCTAGAACGAGAAATATGCTGCCCCGGGGGGCATATCCTCCAGAAAATCGCTCGCTGTAGCTCAGCTGACGTCCGCTAAAAGTGTGGGGGAAAATGAACACGTGTTTTAGTTGTCGTAGCCTATAAGCTAAAAATCGGATGTCGAGCGGTCAAAAAAATACAGCGCCATTTGTTCGAGCGAAACGTAACTCCGTCGACAGTCGCCTAGAAGACTGTTGGTGTGCGGCTGCTGCCTGAAGGCCTGATTGCACGGTGGCTGCAGACAGAGCGTATATCACAACAGATAACATGAGCGGAAATTCGGGTGACCAGGGGGGGGCACCGAGGCCTCCATTATTTGGACACAATTTTGTAATGTAGCCAAAGTAGGCAGGGTGAACTTTTCGATATTCTTTCGCTGAAAATCGTGTCACAGCCAGCATGCATAGAAAACGCCACGCTGTATACGTTATCGTTCAGCGAGAAGTGGCGGTGTTGTGAAGCTAACTAAGAATGTGTCAAATGTATTTTTCGACAAACACCCATACCCCGCGTTTCCTTAGGCCTCTTAATCGGCTGGGGAGAAGGATACTCCCTTTTTAATTTTTATCACCCATACCACTCGGCGCATAGAGCATTTCCAGACTCCGTAGTTGAATTAAAGGGGGCTACTTCTAAGGAGGCAAGGAAGTGAGGGAAGGCGTTTCCCCAAATAAAAATTTACCACTACACCACTGTGCCTTGGAACCCCAATATTGACGACGGTCATAGGCGCCATTGCAGACAGGCAGCGAGGCGTAGCTATAGGGAGCAATGTCGGCACATGTCCCACGAACTTACTTATTTATTTAAGATAGTGCCAAGATGCAGCAAAACACTTTATTTTCACACAGAAAAAAATCTGAAAATTTATTGCAAAGGGGGCACAGTTCTCTCCCCAAACCCCTTTCCACACTCAAGTGCTCCCCACCTATACATCCAGATCCTGACTTTATCACTGGACAAGCGTTCAGCACGAGACGACAAAGTCTTCCATCAAACCGCTCAACCGAGTAACCACTGTTCAGATTTGCCTGCAGACCTATAGTCCTAGGGCCTGCCTACCTACTCGTGTCATAAGCCCGTTCGCCGTCAGTCCGTCTAATTCTGCGCGTGCCCGGGACCGCTAATGAAACTGTCACACGGAATGAATTCACTCGACAACTGAGTGACTGAGTAGCTTCTTAACTAACCAGCAGTGTCGTGCGTTAAAAAATAGGCAACGCATTAAATTGTGTTTTTCCACCAGACAGTTGCAAATTTTTGACATGGGAGATCGCGTGTGCTCAAAATCTCATTTTTTCTCTCTAAATTTTCCAGATGTAGGGGTTTTGCATTTTACACGAAAATTTTTCCACCAGAACACGATTTTCAGACAATTTTGAATTTTCCGACAGCTCAGAATTGGGGGGGGAGTAATTGTTACCCTCATGCTTCCATGCCTCGATGCTACTGTTGTTAACGGCACATCAGCAGACAAAAGAGTATTTCGTGTTAACATTGCACAGATTTTATCAGTAAAACTACAGCGTAAAATTAGTGCTATCCAGCAACATCGCGACAGGGGGTCCCTAGAGATAAGGCGAAACCAACCGACATATTAGTTTGTGGAAAATTAATACGAAATGAAAGGCTGAAAATACCTTATTTGGGAATTTACGGGCAAATTTGAAATCCTGAACACCCATGATGTACTCTGTCGGAAATTAACTGCTTCCAGTCGGAAAATCGCAACGTGCTGTCTTCTAATCTTTTAACGCACGACGGCATAATAGTGGCAGCGACGCTGATAATTTCTAACGTTTTATGACATGGCAAATCAATAGGCAAGCGCTCGACGTGTCCGGTTTATACGATCAGATAGTCAACGGAACAAAAATGTTTTCAGAAGTTCAGAAAAATTTTAACCGTGTTGACTGACTTTATCTCACACGTATAGGCCTATTTGCTAAAAGAAGATGATTCGATGCTTCAGGTTCTTTTGCTGCGGCGAATGACTGTTCAAAAATGATGTTTATGCGGCATTTCTCTGAATGCGATACATCATGTTATATACGTTGCGCTAATTGCTATACTAGGCCTATTGGATTCAGCAGCTGCTGGCATCAGCAGCAGCAGTTAGCTGCAACATACGTACATCAATCAATCGACTGCGTAACGAGATACACGCAGCCGCTGCAGTCCGTTCAAGACGAGTGATGCTCCGCTGATGAAAAATAGTAACTATTCGAATTAAGCTAGTTGTCGATAATAATTGGGTTATAACGTTATTTTGTGTTTTATTATTTCGTATTTTAGAACGCGCATAACCATTAATACACGTACCAACGGCAGTTTTGTTTGTAATTATTCGAGTTAGCTGCAGTACTGCCGTGTTTGGTTTAGCCGTAGGCTATATAATTTTTTTTCTTACAATGTTTTTTTGCCTTGCCGCACACTTTCGTAGCTTTTCTTCAATTTCATAAGCGTATTTACGGTAATGTTATTATTTTTTAAATGCGCACTGCCGGTAGTAAAGATCTCTGGGAGGGTGTTAAAACCAGTTAAAACTAAGTTAGCTGTAATGTTGGTAGGAACTGAAAAAAAATTCCTTTAAAGGCTACCGAATTATAGCGCTGGACCGTTAAAAAGTCTCCTGAAACATCTGTCAATCGTCAGTTTTAGTTACTCTGTTTTACTTTATTTGCCAGTATTTTGTGTTATTCACTTCGGCCGTGAGTCCATTCACTGAAGCAAGAAATGCATTACGTCGTATCGAAATTGCGGTTAATCGTTCGCGGTATTTTTATCATCGATATATCGCCCATCACTAATTCAAACGGTCATCCGTTCATCAGGCTGGCGCTACATTTACAGCAGCTGCTGAAGCATGTGCTCCTCAATGAGTGTTTAGACGTGCTAAATAGTCGCCGGCTTGCACGAGTACCGTTCAAACCGCAGCAGCATGCAGAAAAACTAAACATTTACTTTACCGTGGACCAAGCGCCGCGTGAGAAAAAATAGACACGTTTCTTAACTGTGATTTTCTTAAGACATCACGAAATCGGCTGTTTTGTGTTAACTGCGAGGTTTAACTTTTATTTATGTAAATTTAAGCAAAACGCGATACACCACGAATGTAGTAAACGCTGAGTAAATACAAAAAAATGGTGGAAAACAAGTTCTCTTTAGTGACGATTACAAGTGTTGAATAAAAATGTGGCCGTTTTATTTCTCGACGTAATGACTAAATTCGTTGGGAGCCCATGTCAGGATACAGTTTTTCTCACGTTTACCAAATTTTGTCGTTATAAGCAAGAAGTGATCCAAGTACAAAATCTGTCACTATTTTATCAGCATCGTACAATTTTTGTACAAATATATTATTAATGAACGTCATTTTACGCTGGCCGTTGAATGATTATGTTAAAAAAACGTTAAAAACGTTTAATACAACGATGCGAGTGCGATATACGGCGGGCTGGTTATACCTTTCATAGCGTAGAAATACGGCTTTAAATCATAGCAGCAACTATATGATGGTCACTTAGGTCGTTATTAGCTTGATAATGTCTGCTAATGGACTGATGGTATTGGTTGCGGCAAATAGTGGCAGCTAATTGGCCCATTGTGTAGCTGCATTCCTCGCCCTCATCCATCGAGGGATATTCTAACTGATGCCCGCATCCACTTAGTCTGCTGCATAAGGCCTAATTTTTGTTCGACACACAGTGAAGATTTTCTAAAATTATAGAAGAGCTGTACAAGGATTAATAGAGTATATGTATTCTATTGCTTAAAGGTTTAAAAAGGTAATGTTATAGCTCTTAATGGAAGCCCATTTCAGAGCTTCGGAGCGTCACCTGCCGTATGGGATCCCACAGTGTTACCTGCCACCCGACACAGGGGAACACGCCCCGCCTTAACCCCAGCCAAATAGGCCAGTACTCGATTTACCTACTCCGGAGGGATGAAAGGCTGAGTTGACCTAGGCGGCTGGTTACATACCGAGATGGTTTACCTGTCCACATGCAGTCACCCGTCGCAGTATTAACCGGGCCCGGCGTACAGTAACTTCGTTGATCGGATCAAACGCGTTACCACTACACCACGTTGAAAATAGGCTGTTGCACGAGTTTTGACCTCCTCGGTTCACGGAGAACTCCGCACGGAGGACACATATTTGATATACTCTTTCAAAACGCATTGAAATTGTGAAATTGTGAAATATAATCGTCGTGCTACTAGTTACGGATGACAGTAGTTCTCAGTCAATTCAGCCAGTGGCGAGGGACGGCAACGCCATGCTTGATTTGGTGCAAAGGGAGGAGACTAAGAGAAAATAATTTGAGGTCGGCACACAAAACTATTATGAAATTCGCGAAACAAACGGCGACAGATCTATATACAGAGTATAATCTATACTGTACTAGTTTTGCTGGATAAGCAGCCACATGGAGTCGAATATCACTATAGTTTGTGCTGCTCTGAATTAAATGGAAAAATTCCACGATTGGAAGTTAAGAAATTGACGCGACTCAGTGTCCCATAGCTAGCGAGAAGCGACGCCAATGGTTACAACTGGCAAACAGACTGGCAAGTGGCAACTATAAACTCCTAAAACAAAAACCCACAAGATAATTTTAAATAATAATGGTCTTTACAGGAACGTCGTGAATTTTAAAAAGTAGGCAATCAAGAAGTAGCATTTTTCCGATGGACACTGTAAATTTTCGACAGAATTTAAACAGACGGTTGCAAATTTTTGACAAAAAAGATTATTGGTGCTCAAAGTTTCGATTTTTCTGAATTTTTTCTTAAAATAAGGGTTCTTGTCTCTAAAGTTTGTATTATGAGAAACATTTTCTGACCAGAAAATTTTTCGACAGCGTGAAAAATTTAGAGGGAAGTTCAATTGTTTTCCTGCACCCCTTTTGCCATCGTGCTACGACGTTACTGTAAGCGCGATCGTGAAGAAGTCCGAAATCGTGCGCGCTCAGCTATGTCAGCGATCGCATAAATCACGTTAGTGCACGAATCCTGCGCGCCAACTAATTTCTCCGCCGTTCAATCACCGAGAGCATATAGCATGCAGCTTTTTCAGTCCCAATCAGTCAGTCACAGTAATCGGACTGCTGACATAAAGGTCGCTTGCTGCTGCTGCTGCTGCAGCTGTTGCTGCAACTTGTAAGCTTTATACTGACGTCACCGATGACGAAACTATAGCCTAATTATAGCCCAAACTTCGCTGACTTAGATATGTTTAGGACTTGCTGTATGCAGCATCTGCTATACAACAAACTGTACAATAAATCCGAAACTAATCGAATGTCTACGCGTCAAATATAATATACACTGTGACTAAAAAAGACATCCCGAACATTTTCGATTGTAACGTAAAGATTTTAATGATTTTTGGTAGAGATATTTATGAGACAACTAGCCATTAAACGATCATCCAGTTTCTTACCTCACTCAACGTCTGTTCCTGCATTACCTGGGGAAATAATAACCAACGAAATATTACATTTTTACCAAAAGTGGTAGTATTACTTAATCTAAATAAAGCAAAAAAAACACATTTTGTTCACATTGTTGACACTTTGATTGATACTTTATCCAATTATTTCATTTTTCAACTGTATGCAGTAAAATTAATCGAAATGTTGACCTATTGTGCAAACACAGGTATACGGAGATGCTTTCTCCATTCATTGACAGCAGTGTCGATAATGTTCTGCTTCAGACTAATCCAAACTTTACCAGTTGTTTCTTGAATTCTTAAACATTCCCGAACGTCATCTGGTAAACACATTGCTGCATGACAGTCGAATCTTGTAATCTACTGGCTTTCTGGCTTTTGGATAGACGGAACTTATTGACGTTTTTTCATTCATTTCAATGTGTTTTGCTTAGTCAACTTTCCCCAGGTAGTGTAAAAGCAGATACTGGGTGAGGTGAAAACTTAAACTATCGTTTAATAGCCAATTGTGTTGGAAATATTTGTGTTAAAATTATTAAAATTTGATATTTATGTTTTAAGTACAATCAATAATGTTGGGGATGTTTTACACGTTTTTTGTATACTTTAACGCATATTTCGTTTGGTCTCGTTTCCCTAGGTAGTGCAGAAGCAGACATTGAACGGTGATTTGATGGCAGGTTGTGTCAGGAATATTTGCACTAAAAGTTGTAAAAAATTTATAATTTTTATTCAAGTTTGAATTGAAAATGTTCGGAATGTTTTTGAGACACAGTGTACAACATTTCGTTCAAGTTCACACCGATATAATTATAACTTGCAGTAATACTTTAAGCTACTGATTGAAATAAAAAGTTTTTTGATCAATGTTGTGTATACACACGCTAATTGCGTTTGGGCTTTGTTTTGGTACCTCGTTGGTAGATTTCGCTCTTCGGAAATTCCTAGATTTTTCCCCAACTCCCGTGCACATCATCGCCAGCTAAGCAGCCGACGACTACGAAACTGGCCGCTAATTGCATTTGTATTGAATATTCGGCGTCTGTGAGTAAACGCTGTAGGCTCTATGAGATGATTGGCCGTCACAGTATAGTAACTATTACTGTGATACGAACGCCATTATCATCCACATCAGTAGCAGCAGCAGCAGCAGCCCTCAGTGGCCAGTGTATTGTCACGGCGGCGCATCGTTCCCAGTATTCTCACATCCATTACACATTGCCAGTCAGTCGGTCAGTTCGCCTGCTGAACAACTGACGGAGTCGCTTCACGCTTTGACGCCTGCAGACAGAGCTGCGCCGACGGTGCCGATTTAGGGCGCGTACAGAGCGACGTAACTGAATTGAACTGACGCGGTTCAGTTTTTGACGAACTGACAAATGAGCAAGCAGGGCGATCCCATTGGTACATTGATAGTCACGTATACTACCGATGCCGTTAGACGGTGCCTACTGTAATGCATTACTGCCTGGTCATTTGTCAGTTCGTCAAAAATTAAACCGTGTTAATTCAGTTCAGTTTAGTTACGTCGCTCTGTACTTGCCTTTGCGATGGACTTAGAGTGCTGATGCGAAATGTACAGCGTATTTATGTTTCGCTTTTAGTTCAATGTCGGTGTAGCATGTACGCCTATATTGTTCAACTTTATTCATATTCATACTGCATTATAGTAGCACAGAAATAAAAAAAAAATCCAATAACCTTAAAACGTATAGGCAAACGACGGAATACCAGTAGAAAGTCCGGCAAGTGACAGGCCCCTTTAACTTTGCATAATCTGTGTAAATGTCGCCATTTATGAAATACACCACGACAACGGCGTGGTGGGTTAAAAAAGTAAACGGGACAGAAAGTTGCAATATTTTCTCGACAGACATGCTGCAACTTTTTGAAGAGGATATTATGGATGCTCAAAATCTTTATGTTGCACTTACATTTTTCGGCGCCAAATTTTGCATTTTTTGACGAAAAAGTTTTGACAAGATCAAAATTTTCCTACTTTTTACCGATTGCTCAAAATGTAGGGAAACAATTGTCCCAGCTTCCACTGCCATTCACGACGCCCTTGCCCCAACAATAAACAGCAGTGATAACACTCTGTGAAAATGTAAACAAATACAATTTACGAAACCTATACAAAAAGACTCATCACTGGTTGAAGACTAGGTGCTGGGAGGCTGCAATCTGCATGTTCGGTTTTTCCAACTATCGGCGAATATCAATCACAGCAGCAGCAGCAGCAGCAGCGGCAGCTCGGCTAGAGACAGATATCC
>Ga0209454_1001681_pt1 | contig 14203 bp, 8 predicted proteins | sample WorMetHERISLAND1_2_FD_187400 | JGI IMG/M metagenome (GOLD analysis project Ga0209454, IMG submission 187400) | Marine gutless worms symbiont microbial communities from Max Planck institute for Marine Microbiology, Germany - Olavius geniculatus... | ecosystem: Host-associated > Annelida >...
CATTTGGGGGCACCCCCCCTTAAAATTTGGGAGGGCAAAAACGTGCAAAATGTAGTACGTTTTACGACAACTTTTGAGTTTGACCGTGAATATCTCTGGAACCGATGAAGATAGTGACAAAGTCTAAATGGCGTTGACGAGAGCGATCCTTTCGGCGTTGAACAAAAAAAATTTGTGAAATTCTGTTTACTACGAACAAAGTTATAGGCGCTCATGTTGACCTACCCTAAGTCGACAATGCGCGTTCGGCGTATGCCATGCATTTGAGTTCGGGCCACATGACTTTGATGCCGGGGAAATTTTACCCCCCCCCATAATTTCCCCTCAGTCGGACTTAGGGCGCCGGGCGGACTCACGTTGGGCTTTGCCCCATATTTCTAGTTGGTTTTATTGGGCCTCCAAAAAAAAATGCATGCTCTTTACAGTACTGTTTGTGAGAACTCTTATACTGCTAGTTCTGTCACAAAGAATATGTAAATGGTAAACTCGATTCAAAGAATGTTCGCTCTGCTGTCCATTTGCAGTAGAAGTGGTTGCAGTTTGCCATGCGTTTCATATTGAGTGCATCTGGTAACTGCAATGTAGAACATTTGATAGACAGTCAGTTGTCAGATCATGCTGACAGTTAATTTGCCAACTCAGACAAATAATCAGCCAATCCAAATCTAATCAGCAATAATCAGTGCGTCTTGTTTGTGAACTGTCATTTGCACAGCTTTTAACAGGGTCCCACGCATCCTTGAAAGTCCTGGAATTTTTTAAATCTAAATTCTAGGCCTTGAAAGTCTTTGAAAACAGGTTGGGTCATTAAAAGTGTTAAATTTTTTCAGCGTATTTAGCAGTGTAAACATACAGGTCACGTGTTACGTGAACATGCAGTTTCTTAAGAAAAGAAACGTACTGAGCACTTGAAATTAATTCGCTGGCAGTATTTGAAAATGGTCTCAACTTGAATGCATGCAGTTTAACACATAGCGATGTCGTGTAATATTCAGTGATATTAACTAATGTTGACATTCATTCCTAGAAAAATAATATCGTCAGTTCTTGGAAGTTATGAATTTCATTTCATGAGTACGGTGGGAATTCTGTTTTCAGCGTGTAAGTGTTGTGCCTATGTTTTATGACTGAGCTTGTGGCCTTTGTTACAGAGTGATGAAGTCGAGAAGAAGGTTAGCTGCAGGTTTGACTGGCACCAGACGGCATCGACTGTAACGATCTCAGTCTACGCCAAACTGGCCGACCCGGCAAAGACGACCGTCGAAGTTAACAAAGTCACAGCAAAGCTGAATGTTGTGTTTGATGCTGGTCTGAGCTACTTCAACAAGTCATTTATCCTGCGTGGTGTATGTGTTTGCTTTAAGTCGATTCTGATGTGTGCAGAAATACGCGATGTTTCATAAAAAGGCACCCTTTTTCTTTCTTTTGTAACTCAGTCGAATGGTGATCAGTTTACATGAAATTTTTACCAGTTGTATTTGAAGAAATGCTAATTCAAAATATTTCAACAAAATGTGGCTGTTAGCTAAATGTTCTTTGCTAGTCGTGATGTAACGCTGACGTCATAATGTGTCGTGCCTACATGCTTGCTTGTCTCAGCTGGTGCTGTCAGTTACTAACCTGCTTCAGTGGTGAACTTTGTCTGGTTCACTGATGAAAAATGTTCATCGCATCAGCACTAAGCAACATGGGGGCATGAAATCTGGCATCTCGCGATACAAAAGCTCAACCATCTTGCAAGCATCGTGTGCTGGTGGCTGTCTTGCTGGAAGATGTAAAAGTCAGGCTATCCCGAGAAGTGTGTGAAAGTAATCGTTTTGGGTGTTTTTGTGGCTGCAATGTTAAAACTTCACCAATTTGCCATCAGTGAAGCGGATGAAGTCCACCATCGAAGCAAGGTAGCTATTTAGCAAGTATGTGAGCACCGGTTGCAATATGCAAGTTTGTACTTACGTTGCGGCACATTATGACATCAGCATTACATCACAACTATCAAAGAATATTTGACCAACCACCATAGTTTATCAAAATTTTTGGAATTAGTATTTCCTTAGCTACATCTGATAATAATTTCATGTAAATTGATCACCATTTGAGTAAAAAATGTAAAAAAGAAAAAGGGTGCTTTTTTATGAAACACCTTGTATTAGTCACTAACTTATAGTGTAAAGGTGTCAGTGCGAAAAAAACTTAATCTACATGTATATGTGAGTGCTGTCATTATAATACCAACCCAGCCAACCGCCATTTATAATCTGTAGAATTTTGAAATAAGCTATATAGTTGGTTTTTTAAATCTCTTTTTTACCTTTGATTGTGTTGAATTAATGAATTTAATTGTCTGTTTTGGATAGTTGTCTTTGTCCCTGTACAGATGTTCGCAGTTGTATTGTCTATGCATCTGCATAGGTGATTGACCCCAGCAAAAGCTGTGTGAACCTGATGGGTACAAAGGTTGAAGTGAACCTCAAAAAGATGGAGCCAGGGAGCTGGTCTTCACTTGAGCTGCCACAGACATCATCTGCCAATGGCGACAAAAGTTGACATTGTGACATGCATGATCTAGCTGATTGATAATTCTGGATTGTGTATGTTGTTACGTCAGCAAGGATGAATTGACTGACAGTTAAGGAGCTACACCAGTCCATTCTCATTTGTCCCCGAGTTCGGTTTGTTTGTCTGTCTGCATTGGTTTGGGTCCGCTATAGCGAGGAGCTGACATAGCAAAGGTCTGCCAAAATTTACACCAAACTTGGGTCAGAAATTAGGGGGAACCTCAGCCCAAAACTGTGGGAAGTTGCGCCCGATTTTAATTCGAGATTTGGGGGATAGAAGCCACTGGTTTTACATACTTATTATCTCTCTCCATAAGCTATGTAAATGTTAACTCTTATAGGCTTAAAGCAAAACTATGAGAACATTATAGACGTCATAATGTAACCATTTGTGTAGTTATAGTTGTAACTGTGTGTGTTAATCTTGACTGAACACTTGGTCAGTTAATCTACATTACGTAGTGTTCAGTACATCTATTCACATACTGTCGTTGGCCCAACGTCAGTACTGTTATACGATAATGGCTCAACTTTATTTTATTATAATAACTTAATGAAGTTTCTTTAGAACGACAAGGGTCGTCCGACAACGGCGACTGTCCCACTTCAACTCTAGCCAGACAGTCAGTACTCGATATTTCATTACGAGTACACTCCAAACACCCAATATGTGCAGTGAAAATGGACAGAAATTAGCCTATACTCACTGCATGCATTTTCAGAGTTTTTTTCCGTACCCCCCAAAAAACTTTTGCGGCCACGACTCCACCTCCAAACCCCGCTTGAGGCTTACAAAGTTCTCTAGACCTACTTAGGGGCATATTTAAGTGGGGCTAACTTGGTGCCTCCTGAACTCAGCAACTAATTCAAAATTCTGCTCGCATTGCTCACAGATTATTTGTAGCTCCACTTTTAATTTTGTGGCATTTTGTTAATTTTGTTTGCTTTATTTTTTTAAACTGCACCAAATTTGGTCTGTCGACTCTTGGGAAAGTAATTAAACTGTTGCCACCAGATTTCGTATTTTAAGGCCAAATATAATTGTCATATGTGCCAAATACACTGTCTCAAAAAACATCCCCGACATTTTCAACTGTAACTTGAAAATTGATCACCAAATTTTGATAATTTTTGGTATGAATATTCCTGACACAACTTGCCATCAAATGATCGTTCAGATTTCCACCTCACCCAGTGTATGTTTCTGCACTACCTGGGGAAAACACAACCGGTGAAATATCATTTTTTTATCCAATGCGATATGATTGCTTAAATAACATAACGCGTAAAAGCACATTTTGTTCACATTTTTGACACTGTGGCTGACATTTCATCCAGCTGTTCATTTTTCAACTGCCTGTAGTAAAATTGCTTGAAGTGTTGGCCCGCTATGCGGTAGTGCAGAAACAAACGTTGAGTGAGGTGGGCAACTGAATAGTCATTTGATGGCAAGTTGTGTCAGGAATATTTGTATCAAAAATTATCAAAATCTGATAATTGGTTTTAAAGTTAGTCAAAAATGTTGGGGATGTTTTTTTGAGACACAGTCTATAATTTTGGCTGGGGCTCTGTCTCTGACCTCGCTGGATGACCTATCCTCCCCTAACTTCTTTCTAGCCTCCCCGGCTATTTTTGTCTGGCGCCAGGGCTGATGGCATCAACCCGTAACCTTTGTTATTTCGTACAGTGCAATAAACATGACAATACGTTAATCAGTTACCGATAATGTCTTCTTGTTCGTAGTCAAAACAGTTAGTGTGAAGATAAGCTTTGCACAACATGTCAGTGCAGATCCATTGGAACTTCTGCCGACGATATCGAAACTCTTCGCTTACCAACACAATTCCTCCCTTACTATTCGCTGGTACAGTGCATGTACGATTCATCGTTAACTGTCTATGTGTCTACTTTTGTGCGTAAGACAACAACAATAAATGCCAGCAAAAAAGCGGAAGTTATGACGTAGTTGTGACATCACATTCAAGCACTACATAAAACTAGTGATGCACAGCTGAAACTGGGTACCCATACATGGTTCCAAATATCAGTAACCGGTTCTAAGTCAGAATGCTGTGTAACTTAAGTTTCAACTAGTGTTGCTGTTGCATAAATACCATCAAAGTGAGCAGAAAAGTTGTTGAAGTCTGATCTCTTACACAATGTCTCTAGTGTTTATCGTAGGCCGCTTGGCCCAAATCACATGTTTACGGACAACAGTTAGCTGACCGTCTGACTGCTTAGTCCATGACACAATGTTAATGTTCGTCTGTATGTCGGACTGTAATGTAATGTGTTGTGCAGTGGCGGTTTTTGTTTTTAGGCCCGGGGCGGGGGGCAAAGCCACCGAGTTTTGTTCCAGCCTCCCCCGTTTTCATGACCACCTATGATTTTTGGCCAAGATAACACAAATGTCAGATTTTTTGCTGTGGGCAAATTTGCGGCTTCCATTGAACGTTTAAAAACAACCAGTGCTTCAGCATCAGGGGGGGGGGCAAGTCACCCCCCTGATCTCCTGAGAAGGTCATGTAGCATGGGCTTACTTAGCTCTTGTAATGAACAATAGGCTACCTATATGAAGAAACAGCGTTCATCCGCCTTAACGCCAGGGAGCAAACTACCGCACAGGTCACTCCAACAGCCTTCTAGCTTCTACTATTTTTCTTCGTTTTCACCTTTTCTTTTCCACTCTGCCTCTAAAAATGTCCCAGGGCGTTTGGAGAAGGAGAGTTGTGTGACTGTTGCTATGGCGGGGACTTTCGCTATGGCGGCTTTTCGCTATAGCGGGCCATTACTGTCTGCATTGTGTTTGTGATGTGTTGTCTGCATTCTGTTGGTGTATTCAAGATCGAATGTTGGATAAACACCATTTTTTGTTTTCCATTATTTGGTCACAAGTAGTGATTGCTATCCCGGGATTAAATTCTCAACTCCCAGATTCGGGGTTGTTGTTTTAGTATCTCCAATAAATTTATTTCATGTGTAAGATTAACAGGCCCCTACAGAAGGTATTTGGGAGTGACTGTAATGGTCAAAATACAAATTACTGTGCAGGAATTGTTATTAGTATCATTTAACACTTGAAAAAGTACAATTTTAACCAATTTTTGTAATTCCAGAATCCCGGAATTGGTAAGCCACCAATCTCAGGATTTGCAATTGGCGAAAGTGGCCAGGATTCAGAATCCCAGGATTGCAGTACCTAGCCACAACAAGCTTGAAGTCTATTATAGGCATTTTCTTATTCTTTTAGTTACTGCCATGGCAATTATACGTATTGTGCAGCGTACATGATTGCTAGCAGTACTAATTTGGTTGTTTTTACAGTGAATATTTTTACAGTGAATTTTGTTCACTTTACAGTGAATTGCAGGCAATATTTACACGTTTCAAGTAAATAGAATGCAGTCATGTTTTTATGCCATCTGATAAGATATGCAAACGAACATTTCTCTCAGACCATGCTTTTATTTGCTGCCGACGGTTGCCCTGACCATCCGAAATTTAATGTATAGGTCTGTGGCCCTGACTACCGGACTGTTGTAATTCACATTGACAGATGCATGCAATTTTAAGCCATGTACAGAGCGACAGTGGTAAAATATTTCAGTTCATGTTATTTTCTGTCCAATGCAATGCATAGCAGAGTATAAAATCACCTGAGTGTCCGTCCATGCATCCAACTTTTCTTAAGCTATCTTCCTTCGGTCTTCCCCTTCCTTCCTCTTCCCCTTTCCCTCCCATTTCCCCTTTTCTTTTCCTTCCCCTATATCCCTTTTCCTTTCCCTTCCCTTTTCCCTTACCCTTTCCCTTTTTTCTATTCCTTCCTCTTTCCATTTCCCTCTCCTTTACCTTCCATTCCTTTACTCCTTTCCTTTCCATTTCCCCTTCCACTTCCTTTTTTCCTTCCCTTCCTCTCCCCCTTTCTCTTTCCCTTCGACCATCTTTCTTTCCGTGTCCACGTCCATGCGTCCAACATTTGAGGCGCCATATCTCCATAACAGTGCAAGATAGACACATGGTCACTATGGACCACCCATAGGAAGTCGCCTCAGGCCCGTCGAGAGCCACAGCGGGACTCGGGAAAACATTCTTGTGGGACCGCAAACATTTTTATGGGCCCCTCTGGGGAGAAAATTTTTCTTTTTAAAATGGTACATTCTGGCGTACTTTATATTTCTGGCCGACGATGGGCCCCCCAAACGTCGCGGGGCCCGGGGTAGCTAACTCCCTACCCCACCCTCTCGACGGGCCTGAGTCGCCTACCGCAAGTCGAATGGTCACGTGACCGATGACGTCAAGTGACCCCAAAAGGTTAAGTTTGTGATCCCATTATTTTTTTAGGCGCCATATCTCCATAACGGTGCTAGATAGACGCATGGTGACGATGGACCATTTATAGTAACGCGCTGGGTGACGAATCGAATGGTCTCGTGAGTCGTGACTGACAACGTCTATTGTTTAGTTAAAATAATAGAAAGGATGAAAGGATCATTGCTGCTGTACAATTTGAAATTAAACTGTCTGATTTTTTTCTACCAGTCTAAACAGCTCACTGATTATATATTCATACGGACATGATTTTCAGAATTGCGTTCGTATTTCAGAATCGGGTTTCAATTTCAGAAGACCGTTTTTGTTTCAGAATCGCGATGTCCCCTGTGTGCCACCATACCATAATATGCAAATTTGACTAATTGTAATTTTACTGGCTTACGCAAACCGGCCCGGCCCGGCCCGGCCCGGCCCGATTTCTAGAAGAAATTTTCAGGCCCGGCCCCGGGCCGGGCCGACCCATCACCACCGAAGTATATAACTTTCAAAGTAAACAAATAGATATTCTTTGTGTTTTTTGCAACAATGTGGTAAATGATTATATTATTGATTTGCGATAATGGAATTGGACAAAGAACTGTCCTTATGGCACACAAAAGGTGCGTATAGTTGGAAGTGTCTTCAGCGACGACTGTCACCAGCCGACCGTCTGTTTGAAGCGGGAGATTTAGCATGCCGTCTGCGTGTTCACAAATACATCTGCGATGCTGAATCCTACAGCAGTAACTCCGATATTCATACTTTGGTCGAGTGAGTAGCAACTTGTGTACCTTTGATTCTCACTTTTCAGCTATATGTTTGCTTAATTTAGGAACTGACTACATCCTTGCAGCGTGCTAATAGAGCAACAAAAGTCTTGTAAAACTGAACGGTATCTTATTATAATGGGCGGAAAGTCTGTTTTGTCTGTCTGTCTGTCAGCACCCTTTAGCGCCTTTTCTGTTGTACGGTCGCGGACCCCGACCGCGGCATTTGAGTCCTTGGGCCTTGAGTACCCCCCCTACCATGCCCCCACTTGCTCCTAAGGGCAGCCTGAGGGGCGGGGGTTGAGTTGCCAGATCTTTTTTTCTCGATGATTCTGTCAAGTTCATTAGTATAGTGCTCAGCTTCATGACGACATCTGGTGAATGCCAACCACTTAAAGGTCGCAGCCTAAGGCCTCAAGGCTGGCCATGAATTTCATAGTCTATGTGATGTGTGCTGGATCATGCTGGCAATTGGATCAGTGGCACCCTCTGCGCGTTATTACAACCACATACTATACACTGAGTACAACCGCTCCCAAACTCTTGCATGCATTCATTTCACTAGCAAAGTAACCTACCCATAGGGCGGGTACTTTGCTAGCTAGCAAAGTAACCCACGGGTGGGTACTTTGCTAGTAACTGTAATGTATGCATATAAAATGCTCGTTATCTTTGAGTTTTTGCTAGTTTTTCATAGAAATATTATCAGTTGGCATTGGCAGTATGGTTGACAATGTGATGTTGTGTGTTGTAGGCCAAGTGATATTAGCTGCCAGCAACTGGGATGTCAAAAGAAGTTCTGCACTCTTTTTGAGTAAATATATATTTTCTGATAATATTTATGCACTGCTCCGTTAATGTACACGTTTTAAAATTCTTTACTAAGTTTATTTTTTTAGACAGACTAAGTGTTGTTCGATTTTTACTGAATTTGACTTATATTTGTGTATTATTGAATACTTATATTGACGTAGTTATTTTCATGCATTTATAAACTGTTATTGTAATAAAATTATGGCTGCTACTGATTGAAGTTTTTTAATCAATTAACCTTTAGGAATAAATTAAAAAATTTTTATATTTACATTAATTATTATAATCAATCAGAAGACCATAAAAACTCCAGCATTCATCTACTGTTTGTTATGTTTTGCAAACTAAAGCAAACGTGATGACACAAACTGCATAGTCATAGCTCACTAAGCACACGCTTTTCAGTTAACATCTTACAAGTTTAAATCTTGATCATGTGTACATGTAAAATAGTTATGCACTGTTGTTGTTTACTGTAGTTTACAACTGACTGGAAATGCACAGGTTAACGATGTCATTAGTAGTGTATTTTAAAAATTTGATCGAATTTTATTTCATTAAAAAATTAAAAATTAGCTGATTAATTAATTGTTAATCTTCACAGTCTTAAATAAAATACTCTTAATGCTAGAAATTAAATTTTTTATTTGCTATGTTTTTGTCTCAAATATTTGAATTCTGTGGACATTGCACTTGTTTGTTTTATTGTCATGTGTTAATTTTTGTGTTTTGCAGGTATGAAGTGCACTACAACACGTTGCATCGATATGTTTGTTCATTCTGCCATTGCCATTTTCCAACTCAGCATTTACTCGATTTGCATCTTCTTGAGTGGCATGATGCCATGTTTGAATTGCAGTCTTCTAGTCAGAAAATGGTTTGTGTTTATCACTCATGTTTCGATTTGAGTGTGTTGCAAGACATTATGTAAACTAGCAAAGTTCCTGTGCTATGAGTGGGCGGGTCCACTTTATTACCTACTGATGGGTCTACTCCATTACCCTTCAACTCAACTCAACTTTTCTCAGACTGCCCATGGGGGAAAGTGGAGGGCACCGACCTAAAGCCCAAGGACCAAAATGCTGCAGTCGGGGTCTGTGACTGTGCCACACAGAAGGTACCAGAGAGACAGACAGACATGACAGACAGACTTGCATTATAGTAATATACAGGAGTGAGCGATGATGTATCGTCATAGTTTGGATAGGTTTTGGAGATGCATGTAAAACTGTGACAGTTGTCATGTGATCATAAAATACTGTATTTGTATTTGTATGCGGACATGGTAACACATTAGTTATGTTACTATATTAGCAATGCAAAGAAATGTCAGCAGTTTTGTCATATATCAACTACTTTTACAGGTAATGTACTACAATGTCTGTGTTGCTGTTGGCAGTTTCGTTGTCTAGTGGAGATGTGCAGTGAGTGTTTCTGGACACACTCTGAGCGCAAGGATCACCTGGTGACTGCTCACAAATATCCGTCGTCATTTCGGTTCATCAGATGCAAGTGAGTGCTGTTAATTTGCTAAAGCAAATGACTTTGATTGCGACTGAAATCTTTATTGGTTTTGTTTATTATCTTCCAGCTATGATAATTTGTGTTATTACAAATATACATAGTGTACTTATGCTGCACCCCTGAAATTAGGCATTTGCCTGCACTCTCATGTGCTCGAGTTCATTGAACTCAAAAACTCACTGCCAAAAAATCCAGATTTAAATTCTGTGAATTATTCAGTGTGGTGGCATTGCAACAAATAGCATGGTCAGAAAATTTCAGTAACTGACCAGCTAAAACGTATATTAATCGAATGCTGGGCTCAGCAACATTGAAGAACTCGCACATCAAAAACAGCAAAAATCACAAAAGGTGATATTATTCAGCAGCACATTGACACACAGTCAGTGTGATGCGGACAATATCACCTTTTGTGATTTTTGCTGTTTTCAATGTGCGAGTTCTTCAATGTTGCTGTTAACAAGTCTATAAACTGATGTTTTGTACATTTATTTTAAAAATGTCCACTTACTGATTATAGCAAACTTTTATCTTATAAAAAATTCAATTGCAAGTGCACCATCAGCCAATATTCTACTATCAGCCCAGAAGGACTTTTGTGACCTTCAATATGACCTTGAAAATCAATTCCGAGAGTGGTAGCCACCCTGGTTGTTTTTGCCTTTCCAGTGGATTGAATTAATATGGATGCCTGCTATTAACACGCGATGCCACAAAAAAATTTTCTAGAGGTTTTTTCCAAGTTTGGCTGGCCCACTATGGGGGACAGTTGCCCACCGTATACTTTTGGTTTTGGAAAATTGTCGGAAAACCTTTCCATCGGAATTTGGGGTTGGAAACTCTCCATTTTAGGGAAATTTATTAACAGAATTGAAATTTTGAGCACCCACGATCTTCTCTGTTTGAAATGTGCAGTGTTTGTCGAAAAATTGCAGCTTTTTGCCTCGTTCACTGTTTTAACCCACTGCTTGTAAATGCTGCATCATAAACATTATCTCACTATGTGTGAATGCAGACACAAGACTGCTGCTGACAAAGATGACAGTTCATTAATGGATTGTGTTGAATCTGTTTCAATGCTTTCATTACCTGATGACAGTTCATCTGCTGCTGCAGGACAGCCTGATAGCAAACTGTCCACTCGTAAGTTTTCTCCGAGGTGAGTGTATAGAGCATTCAAACACAAGCACTTAAATTTTGCTCATTACTAATTTTTGCTGCTAAATTTGTTGACTCAAGACTCAGCAGTAGTATAATTTCTATGCATTGCTGAATGCTAATGTATTGTGGTTTGTTCTGACTGCTGGAAAATTTTCATTGTGATTATTGCTTTCATTGGATACTGAACGTAGGATGTCGTTTGAGTAAGCAAAATGAATATTTGTGTAAATTTGTCAAGTTGAACGCATGCTTGTTTTTTTTGCTGCTGATGTATTCTAGAATTAATGCTGACTGCAGATTTGATTATATCAGGTTTTGGCATATTCATTTACTTTCCTGTATTACAGCAATATTTCATTGTTTAGTTGTTTCATTGTTGCAGAGTGCCGAAGAATATTTGCTTTGGGCACGGAGCGTCACGTGGCTTTCAACGAAGATGAGCTGTTTTTACAGTGCCTTATTTCTACCAAGTGTGTTTCGTTTTCATGGACTGCATTATTTTTGTGTTAGTATTATGTTGCCAAACTTGCCGTTAATAGTGACATTTGGTAACCAGTACGGTTATTGTTCAGGTTTATGAACTGGACATGAATTTGTTTCAGCTTTCATTTTTGTCAGCCTGTGTGGCTGCGCGTAATGTCATTGTGGTATATGCTTTTCGTCACGATTTTGAGTACGTCTAGTGATATGTAATTCGTGCAGAGTCTCATTTGTTTGTTACTGAGTAATAAACCAGAGATTTGTTAAGGTTACCATTTGATACTGTTTTGCATTTTTTACTGTTTGTTAATGTCTGTAATTGTGAGACCGGAGTGAGTACTTTTGTCAATGAAAGTTAGTTTTTGCACTGGCTTTTGGCTTTTCGTTTCTGCAGTTAATTGCTGTTGGAATTTTTTAAACAAATAATGACAAATTAACCACTTAGCTCACAGTGCCAGTGAAAGAAATTTGAAATTGGTAAATAGGCCTAGTTGTTTCAAATATTGCTAGCTTTTTGCTCTATAGACCACCCAGTGAATATTGTACTTGGTGGACATTCTCATGCATTGCAATAGTTTTACAGCTTACTGTTTATTACGCGTGACAGCAGGAACTGCTCTAGCGCATCTTAGTCATCGCAGTCTGTCTGTCCGACTGTCGGTCCATCTGTCTGTCACACGGGTGGATCAGTCGAAAACAGTGCAAGCTAGGAACACTAAATTTTTGCCATCGGCTGCCTGGACGACTCTAGTTTCAGGATCTGTAAAGCTTTTACATAAATTCAAAAGGGGTCACCCCGAGTGAGGGCGCTAAATGACAGGGGGGTAGGGAAAATTTGCAATTTTTGCCAGTACAGCTGCGAGAGACTGGTCACGCCTTCTGGCGAGTGTAAATGAAGCGCTATAGATGGTTAATGTCAATTGCTTGGATCAATGAGCCTGGATTTTGTTCGCACTGCGGCTTTAAGCACGCACCGCTGTCTCGCGTTTCCCTTTGTGTTAGCTGGGCTTTACTTTGTTAAAAAATACAGGATTACTGACAGTAACATGCACAATTAGCTGTAATTTGCTTCTGTTGCTGTAGAAAGGAAGATCAAAGACGGTAACTTAAACTACACTTGAGTAAGAAAATGCAGTATTTTACAGTGAGTTGAGAAGATTTTTTACTAGAAGAAGAAGAAGCCCAGCTGTGGCTAGGGTAAGCCAAAGATCAGCATACTAACGGTTGCCGAAAGAAGCAATTTCCTAGAGTGACTGTGGTTTCATGCACGCTATGGTGACGCTGCTATATTGAATGCTACAATCAATGCAGGATACGACAGAGACATGGTTATTATCGATGGCTTATAGGAACTCGTCATCGCCATCCAATGGTACCGTTGCCGACTCCCTACGCAATACAGTTTAGCCACAATACATGCGTTTCAGAGTACAGACAGATCGTACGTACCCGAGGCTACAACCAAGCTATTTGCAATCTAGCACGGATTAATCATTGTGGTGAAATAGTCATAAAACTGTTTTGTTTAAATTTTACGATTTATCAAACTATATAGGCAAGGCCGTAGGTCGTCGGTTGGAATCTAGGTGATCTCGTGCGGATCGTCATATTTACGTCATGCAGCATGTTGGGGATTATTCAGTGAATCGCCGCACAACTCGCGATTTGCTGAGCTTCATCGAACTCGGCGTTTAGCGTTGCGGAACGGATGAGACGGGCAGTTTATGACTGACTCTTCGGGACAGGAGAGATCATATGGTCATATGGATGGACAGAGAGAGTCGGCTTGTTGCAACTGTTCGGTTTGATCCGCGGCAGCGTTTTGCTGCTGCGGCTGATCGATCGCCTGCTGCGGCGCGCGCGAGTCGTTGAATCTCAATCCACAGCCATGCCGCAATTACATGGAAGGATCCGCAGTGAGATGTGTTTATGGTGCTGTCGTCTTTGCCATAGCAAAGTCGTTGACGGAATCCCTGGCTTCGGTAATTTGATGAATGCAGAAAAATAGCGCCGTCGGCCACCCTTGGACCAACAACTTCGTTAAACAGCCGAAATTTTAGTCAGTTTAACAGTTTCCCCCCAGACTTGTCAAATTTATTCCAGTTAAACGTCATCTGTTTTTACTCGGATTTGTACAAAAAAGCGTATTAGGCCTATGAGAGCGACGAAATAATATTGCAGCGTGGCAACTTTGGGAAGATCTTCGTTGGTGGAGAGACTAGGACACGTAGGGAGAGATGCAAGACACGAAATCCTGCTGCACATTCGAGCGATAAAATTTTGCACATTGATAAATTATGATAGGTTACCTCCTTTTTTCAACCGGCTGAAGGAATCGTCGAAGAAAGAGCACTATATATGTTGCTTTGCCGTCCCCGTCAATTAGTTTAACTTTTAGGCCTAACTGGTGTTTTAAGATCCATGACTGGGCGCTTGCATGAGACTGTCTGAATGTTGTCGTCGAAACTGCTTGCTGCCAGCTCGTGTCCGCGGGTGGATTATTTGCAGCCCGAGCCGGACGCTTATATAGGACGTCGCGTGCGATAGGACAACATTGCTATTCCAGGCTGCGTGATCTGGATAGCATGATCC
>Ga0209454_1001682_pt1 | contig 14202 bp, 10 predicted proteins | sample WorMetHERISLAND1_2_FD_187400 | JGI IMG/M metagenome (GOLD analysis project Ga0209454, IMG submission 187400) | Marine gutless worms symbiont microbial communities from Max Planck institute for Marine Microbiology, Germany - Olavius geniculatus... | ecosystem: Host-associated > Annelida >...
GCCTCCCCCACCCCCACCTCCCGGTAGATCAGCGGTCCGTCGCGCCAGACGCCACGCCGGCAGCAAATCCACCATCCAGCGCAGATCGACGTCCATCTGCGGCGGCTTGACGTCTTCTGCCGGCGGAGAAAGCACCACCCACGGTGGAGACTCCGTCAACCCGATGGACGGACCGAGTGCACGGCAAGCGGCCAGGCGCGCCAGGCGAGACAAACGCGCGTCACGACGGGAAAAGAAGGCGACGAAAACGCTCGCCATCGTCCTCGGTTTGTATTATCAACTCACGCGCCACTTTTTCTTTTAGACCTGGAAAGTGCTCTTTTAGCTCGGCTCACAAATATTTTGGCTCTCTTCGCGGTATGTGGGCTTTCATTTTAACGGGATTTCATTCCAATGTGATTCGCTGTAATAGAATACGTTCTGGTGGGTTTTCGTTCTGATGGTATGTTCCTGCAAAGTAATGTGCTAACACTTTAAAAAGTAGCCAGTAAGCCTACAGGGTGTGCCAAAAATGACCAAACTTGTTTTGTCAAAACTTCATCAAATTTCAATTGAATTCTATAATTTTTGGCAAACAGATAGCCAAAACGATAAAATTATGCAAGGTACAGTTATTGTCCACCTCACTTAATTTATGTCAACGCATTACCGTGTAAAACACAGATACTTCAAATTGTTACATTACGCGGTGATTATCAGTATCAGATTGCTCACTTGTGCAATATCAATTCCACAAAGGGCACCATGGGATTTTATAATTTTGTGGTATTAAAGATTTTACGCTAAAAACAGCAGACAACAAAATAACTGATAGATGAGCTTAAAACACATTTTATCCATGAGTGAGTGTTGTGCATTTTGATCAGTTGATCGTTAATGCTGCTGTCAGCCATGGCATCACGTCAGTGGCGTCATTTCAGTAAGTCGTTAGGGGTCTCAGTGATCTTTGGGGGTCTAAGTCTGCGTAACGTATTGTTTTTGCAGCACTAACACTGTTTCAAAGGTACGATTTACAGGAAAAAAACTAAAATCGTATTTTTTTTTGGGGGGGGGGTCCGTAGACCCTTTCAGCTCTCCGCCCCCTAAATGATGCCCCTGCATCACGTCTAAGCCATTGTGTACACTTTGGGCATAAATTCTGATAATTTAAAAACAAGTTGTTACAGAAGTTTATAAATCTGCTAAATAAATCACATTTTAATCCATTGTGTGCTTAATTAAGTCGTTAGAACTTTTACGGAGACAACAACCGAGCATTATGCAACAATTTGGGCATCTGCGTTTTACACGGTAGTGCGTTGACATAAACTAGGTAAGGTGGACAATAAGTGTACCTTACATATTTCTATCGTTTTGGCTATCTGTACGCCAAAAATTATCAAATTTGGTGGAGATTTGACGAAGTTCTGACAAAAACAACTTGGGTCATTTTTGGCACACCCTGTATATATCAGTGAAGGATTGTACTCCACAATCTGCGGTTTTTTGAAGGTATTACGCAAACATGCTAGTATCGAAGCGCTGAGTCTTTTGACAGTACTTACGGTTGGCAGTTAGCACGCAAAATCAGTGTGACACAAATGATCAATGTCATCAAATCAATAATTGACTTATTTAGTACCACGCGCGGTCCACGGAATATTTTAGTAATGATTTTTTTCAGAATTATTTAATACGTAGCCGCAGCACACCTTAACATTTTTTGTTGTTTTTATTTATAAGCAGTAACTAAACAAGAGCAGCCGCATTATCTAACAATATTATTTTTTCGCATTTAATGCCAAGGTGGACATTGTTGACTTAGAAGTTTACCCCTTAAAATTTGACTCTGCGCCGTCAGCGAAATGCCGGGAAGGAAAAGTGCGCTACAGTGGCGATAGAGGACAGCCGTTGTCGCGTTTACCCTGCGACGGGGAAATGGCCGGGGTATGTCAAAATGCATGCGGGGAAATGTCTGTTCTCACCTACGGTTATTACCTGAAAATATCGTTACAAACAACGAAATAATAAAAAATTTGAAGTATTTTTGCTTTTTGTTTTATTTGATTGGGCTTGGACATTGACTAAAATAAAAACTCGGCTCGACTCGGTTCAAGCATTTTTTGTTGCTCAGCTTTGCGGCTTTGGCTACTGTTCTTCAATTTACGTACCTTTCTTGACGTTGAGTAGGAATTACTTTTGCTACGTTGTTTATCATAAATCAACACACAGATTGGGTTGATAACTAAGTACGTAAATAAGTAATTTATATAGCATGTTAACTGTAATAACCTCGAACGCGCTCGATAACATCAGATTATTAGCTTGCAAGAACAGAATAACTCGGAATAACAGGTGCAACAAGACAATTAAACGAGCACTATAAGCCGACCACGAAACAGATGGATACAGCACCTCTGTCAGTGAATGGCGGTGTCTCTCAGACTAATGAAACTGATCGATTGACGTTGGTGAGAAAGGAGGAAAAAATGTTCATATTGTTCGCCGAAATAAAAAAAAACAGAGGAGAAGAAAGCAGACAGATATTATATACTATGACAATAAACGACTCGATAAAAAGTAAAATGTATACTGATGTAAAGAAAAAACTGAAGATAGGAGCGTTTGCTGGACATTAAGAGGAGACTGTCACATGCGGAATGATCAGATCATTGAAAAAAGAAAAAGTCGCAGACCCCTTATCGAAGTCTGGCGGCACCTGACTTGATTTGATCTATAGACTAGTATGTTTTGCATTAATTTCACTGGCATATGCAAATATATAACTATTATCGCTTTTATAAGTAAATTTTGTTTTAAAAATTTATTTGTCGGTTAGTTTTGTGTGATAAAGGAATAATAGGTAGGGATAAAACAGGGAAGTGATCTATCATGTTCGCTGAGGGCTGGCAGTTTCCAATTTGACGTGTGACGTACAAAATGATCGATGACGACAGTAATGCCACCGACGTCTGCTGTACTGTAAGAAATGTCGGATTTGTTGGACAGAGCCTTTTCTTTTTCATTCATTTGAAATTTTTTTTTATTGTTAAGTTTTTGTTTGTGAACACAGTAACAGTAACACAGTAACACAGTAACTGTTACTGTGTTACTGTTACTGTGTTACTGTTTTATTTGTGGTTTATAGTTTGTCATTCAGCAGTTTTTTGCAGCTTTCAACTTTCAACAAAAGTGTTTCTGCATTTGGTGGGTTTGCCCAACGACACATAGGCCTATATAGTGAGTTTTTGTAATTGATTTTTGCCTTTCTTTTAGAAAGTTGCCAATTCTCTGTCACATTTTATTTTGCCATTTGCCTTCTTTGCGTACAAATAGATCCTCCGCGCGTGACCCTAACCAAGTTTCGTTACTGATCAGTTTTTGGTGGAAATATTTAAATATACTTTTGTAGCAATATTTATTCATAAAACAGCACAAGGCAGCACGGCGTGCACGCTTTCGATGATTCGCTTCGTGTCACAAATTTGTCACTGTTCTTTGAATATTGCGTTAGTATTTAACTTGATTGTTGATATCGGATCTTAGTAGGCCCCTATATAAAAATATTTACGTTTTTGCTTCGCTGGTCTTTTTGCAATAAACTGCAGTTTTTTTGTGCTGAAACGCTCAAACTTAGTGACGTAGGTAAACGAATTCTTTGAATTACTGCCGATGTATAGCGATGGCACTGATGTAGTAGTCACTTTTGTAAATATAGAGAGTGCTACAAGGGACAGTGGCATGCTTTTTCTAACTGCACAAATTTTTTAGAAGAAGCATGCCACTGTGCACTATTGAATCGAACGTCGTTATCGGGTATTCATATTATTCGCGGCGGTCCTACGAAATTGTATGCTCTGAAAACATAGGCCTAATCACAATCGTCTTGATTTGGCTTTGAACGGAACCTGATAAGCGATTGACCCACAATCTGGTCGGCGGTCGCGACTGCCTGAGGACGGATGGTGATCAAAATACGCCCGTAGCTATGCTGCCGAATTTCTGGAAATTTGTCGAATTATACAGTATGAGAAAGCATATTATTCATCATCATCATCAGCAGCAGAAGCAGTAGCAGCAGCATTACGTCAGTCGTCACAGTGATATCTCAGTACGGCTGCTGTCTAAGATGTTATGGCTGTGGTAGTAGTGTACCCTAGGAACGTGTTCAGCTAGCAGTCATATTGTTCTTGGCCTTCTGAATACACGTTTCTGGCTTTGTTGTTGGGGTCTTGGCTTTGGTCTGGCCTTGGTTTGATGAATTGATGTTTGTTTGTCGTCTTATTTAGAAACTGCACTATAGAGAAACGGTTGCCAGTCGCTAGTGACCCCTGCAAAAGTGCAAAATAAGGCAGTGGGCTGCAATCCGTTAAAATTCGAGGCGTTATTCTCCTCACACTGGATTACGGTTAAATTACGTTGAAGTGTGCCGTGGCCCATCCGGAGCATATGAGCGGCGTGGTCAATTTCTTCTTTCAGACCACTGAGCCGTAGGTGACTCTAGACCACTAGGTAGGTCCGTGACGTGTGGCCAGTGCGACGCCAGACAATTGTGGTTACTTTATCAGCCGCAGAGCGTCGCAGCAATCATCATTCATCACGCAGTATAATTTGGTACCGCCGTATTATGTTGCTTGGCGGCAAAGACACATAGGTGTAAACTGCAAACGACTCTGTTACGGGGTTCAGGATAAAAACTCCCGATTTAACCATAAGATCCTGTAGCATAATTATTTTCTCGTTGTCGGGTTCGATTTTCATCTATTTTGATATTGTCGAATAAAGAAATTTATAGCAACATGTAGACCCTACAAGCTTTAGCGAGACTTTTTAACAACATAATAACACAAAACGTGAACGATAACAAACATGCAAAAGCATACAATGAAATTTCACACAATGTTTACTAAAAGTTTCGCAATTTGCCCTCTTAGCTACCATTCCACTGTCAAATGAATTACATTTCTATATTTTCTTTCAAAAATCGATCAAAGAACGGCAAATGAGAGAGCGGTACGTGGTGCGGTTGGTTTTTGACTATACAGGTGTGTTTCTGCTATGTTGGGTTCCGTTCTTTACGCTCAATATCGTCAACGCCAACTGCCTGCGTTACGACTTGTTTGAGGTGTTGGCGATCTGTCGTACTGATCCAGTACTGATGTCGTTCTTCGTCTGGCTCGGCTACATCAACAGTTTCCTAAATCCAGTCATCTACACCATTTTCAACGTCGAGTTTCGGCGCGCCTTCAAGCGCCTGCTCCATCAGCCGTGCCGCCGCACCGCCCACTGATGCCCGGTCTCCACTTCTTCGATTTCTTGTAGAACTGTTGCACGGCGTGCTATGTGTAGCCTACGGCAGATATCGTAACACCCGACAGTTATTTATGCACTCTTCGCTGGTCTACATTGATAGATATTCATTCAGTGGAGAGGGAAACGCTCCAGGCTGCCGTTTTATGCTAACCATTCTGGTGCCACGTTTTATTGCTACTACAACTTAGAAAATTTATTCTCTTGCACTATTATACGACAAATGACTCTTGTTGACGTAACTGTGACGTTATTATTTCAACTATTAAACATTATGTTTATCTATTTTGAGAGAGGTTTTCTATTAAACCAAAAAAAATCAATATGATATTAAACTGATTCTGCATTTCTAAAACGCCGTTAGCGTTGAAGGGTAAATAGGATAAATAGGGCCTATACAAGTTTTTTCGTCGTAATGTGCTTTTGCGTAGAGGTTATTTTTGTGCGATAGAGTACTCCTATATACGCGTACGTCTAGCAAAGTCTTGGCGCATCGTGTGTAACTTGTGCCGTGGAAATGTTTGTTCTGTTTATTCGCAGTCTGGTTACTTTTGTCTATTGTGTTGATAAAGTCATTCACTGCACTGCTTTGCTTGAGTTTTAATCAACAGCAGTCTAGTTAGTTCGTCAACTGCCAATTAAATTTTACTGCCTAGAAAATCTGCTATAATCATGTAGCCCAAACGGTTAATTGGCGCATTAAAAGACAACCATTCAATTCTACGAAGTCATCACTCATCAAACGAATCACTTCGCAAAGAAATGAGTTAATGAGAGTGCCTTTGATAGCTCAGCCAATATACTTTTATTATACATGTGCCTCTTTTTAAAAAAATGTGCGTTTTCAGCCACTCGAACAACAGCAGCGGCGCGAGACCGGTAGCGCCACCTGGCTTTTGCGAGTGGATGAATGAAAATTATTGTGTCCAACGTCATTGCTTGGATGATGTTCGCAGTGAGCGTTCAAACATGCACCGCTGTCGCGCGTAGCTGGCTTTTTTTGTTTAAATTCCGTCAAAAGTTAAAAATATGCGTTCGTAATCTTCAACTCTATCACTTTGATGCGAAATTCACCCAAAAGTCTGGCGGCACTCTGCTATGCATCGATATATTCTTCTGCGACGAAGATATGCACAAAAACCACTGCAGGAAAATGTCAGAGAACTGACAACTGTTCGTGCTTCGTAAGAAGACAGGGTTTGTAATCCGGCTGAAGTTGCACGTGCAGCTCAGTTTGCGACATTTATTATTGTCAAAAGCTGGTGTCTAAAATGGATATCGCACGATTATTGTCAACTGGAGTCGTCTCGGCGACGAAATTAACTCATATTTCACGTTGCTGTGTTCGCATTGAGTCAAAATTATCACGCCTGTCAGTATTCAAAATAATTAATGCTCTGCGCATGCTTTATTGTCACGCGCGACCAATATATCTCACTAATGAAGACGTCGCTGAGCCTGAATGTGAACACTTCTCTTCGCATATATGCAGATTTTTTTCTTTTGTAAAAGCAGGCCAGTTAGGTTTTGTGATAGAGTCACGTTTACTTGCTATCATTCGGTCTGATACTGCTAATGCTGCCGCTGACAGCATACGTCGGTGACGATGATAAATGATGCTAATGCTAGGCCTATTCATCACAATCAGATCAATAATTATTTGGTCTTAGATTTTTCGCCGTCGCCGTATTTGTCTTTTTATTCTTCTTTTTCATTGTCGTCGTCATCATTACCGTCACTTGTTCGAGCAAAACTATGAAAATGATAAAATATATCAGTAAAACAGTAAAATAGAACGGCAAAACACTCACCCCAGTACGCAAACAGGTGCCGTTAATAACAACACTTGCAACAACAATAATAATGATCATAATCATAAGTGAAAAAGTAAGTAAGTTGTCTTTACTCACAAGTATCAATCGCCTGCTCATTACATATTCGATTAATAATAACCATAAAGTTACAAATTCACCGTAATACACATTATCATCAAAAATACATCTGTTGATTATTAATTTGTTATGTCTGTCACGACTGTAAGCCACGTGCAGAAAAACATTTTGCCGCTAGGCCCTATCGTACGAACGTTTACGCATAATTACTTCTACATTTCATGTTCACTTGCTGCAGTGCAGCAATTACAATTCCATCATCAATTCGGTACTGACAATCTTTACCGTTCTGTCGGGAGCAGTTCTCCACGAATGCAGTCTTGCGTGACCATACGAACAACAGAGCATGTAAGCTTATAATATCGACCTTTGGCGACCGTGGATTAACCGCATTAAGCCGAACACGGCGGCATTGCATACCAATGGGAAGAACTTCGACAAAGGCAACTGCAGCGTATTGACAATGGCTAGCAAGACAAAGCGCGACAAATCCACAGTCACGAAAGTTCTTTGAATAGATCAAAGCAGTCTAACAGGACAATACGACAGGCGATACATCCTGTGAAAAGCAAAGACTTCACTGCAAAGCCATCGAAACTTTTCACATCAATCGTTTGCAGGGAATCACTGGCATCCGCTGGGGAAGTAAATTTCTTCACGTCAAATTCGACACGAGCCAATATTCGAACATCAAAATAAAAAGGTATGTTGCCAGTGTGGTCGTTCGTTTACAGCTGTGCAACCTTAACCCTAGGAACTTAATTTTAACATATCACGTTTTGAGTAGAAAATCGGCGCATCAGTTTGTGGGCACCCCATGAGGACGGCTAGCTGAGTCACGACATCCGGCCGACGGATGCAGTGTTCACACCTCCGACGCGATGTAAAGAGACTTGGTAGTGTGAACGTCCAACACTCACTCATCACACCCCATACAGCGGTTTAGCATATTCCATTACAAGAGTTTGGTGGTTTAACGGTAGCAATCGTTCGGGATTTTAATGCGAAATTTTACAGCATTATTTAGCAAAAGTTTCTACATTAAAGTGCCCATTAAAATTTGATTTTGTTGAAAACGATAAAGTTATAGACTTTTTAACATGACTGCCTACCGATTTTTTGGCGTTAAAAATGTTCGAGCTAAAATTCTATTTAATTTTTAAAAACCGGTTACCATGTTACTGCCGATGACGTCACAGTGACGTTTCGATAAACAATAATTTATTTTGTTTATAAATTATTACTTAATTATCGTTCTTTTAAAGCAAGAGCCGGCTGCCCACCGGGTTCATCTTCCATCAGGACGGCGCGCCACCACACACATAGCGCACAGCGCACGGAACGGGCTGCGGGCCAACTGTCCAGATTTCGTCACACAAGACCAGTGGCCTCCAAATTTGCCGAATATAAACCCAGCGAACTATCGCGTGGGGTGCAATGTTGGAGGCTTACTCCAAGTTTAAGACAAAGCCGAAAACAATCGCCGAAGTTGTCTGGGGCAACCTGTCACAAGGACCGATCGACAAGGCTGTGAAAGACTTATCAAATTAAGCGACTGAAGGCTTGTGTTACAGCTTGGAGCTGGCGGTGGACACTTCGAACCTTCACACTGACAATAAAATTTTGGCATTTGATCATTAGTTAACTGTGTTGTTTCAACGATGTTATTGCATTGGTATAGTAGTTTCAACATTTTTAATGCTAAAAATTGGTAAGCGGTCATATTTAAAAGTCTATAACTTCGTATTTTTTCAACAAAATCACATTTTACTTAGCAGTTACATGTAGAAGGTTTCACTAAATAAAGTTGTAAAATTTTATATTAAAATTCCGAACGATTGCTGAGAAAACAGCGAAAAACTTTAGGGGTCAACTTTTTTGCAGCACCCTGTATGCCGGAGTATCGACTATCGACGTCTGTAAACGTGACGAGATGTAGCCGTGGTCGAATCGGTGCTGCTACACTGGCTCTCTATATTATTAACACAACCCGTCCCTCGGTTCAGCCGCTTTACTCTCTACGCGAGTCTATTCATCAACGGCACGAAGAGCAAAGGTGATTATGGCGAGTTTACGGCTCGATGCGCACCGGCGCCCGTAACAAGTTTCACCGACACATCGCTTAGATGCGACACGACCATCCACGGGGCATTAGCACATTCCCGTCATCGCCTGGTCTATAACAATATACCCGGTAAGAATAAAAATAAAAATCCACCCAAATAAAATTTGTTAAAAATATTACTTTTTACTTCCTTGCCGAGTGATTTTATTTTTTTCTAAGACGAATACAAACATTTTGTCGTTTTTTATCAGATGTCACTATTGCTCGATTAGTATTGCGATATTTCTGAAAGGATCTGCACTATTTTTGGAAGATAAAGATGAAGATTAAGATGACTACCAATTTACTGCTTTGATAACCGGTTTGGTTTTTTTTGGTTTTTCGGTATGCATTACTCAACATCTTTGGAACACATGTAGACTTTTTGATCGATTTATTTTGTTAACATTACACTAATCAGTCTGTATTTTTTGTGCACGTGTCGGCGTTTATTTCTCTCTTCATCGCTCATCGCTAATTCCACTCTGCGCTTGAATTTTCCGAAAATCATTTACACCAGCACTGTGGTGCCATCTCGTTTCTTGACTGTTTAAAAGGTTAAAGGTGGTGATATAGCTCTTAATGGGAAGCCCATCTCAGAGCTACGGAGCGTCACCTGCCGTATGGAATCACACAGTGTTACCTGCCACCCGACACAGGTGAACGCACCCCGCCTTAACCTCAGCCACATAAGCTGATACTCGATTTACCTAGCCCGAAGGGATGAAAGGCTGAGTTGACTTAAGCGGTTGGTTACATACCGAGATGGTTTACTTACCCGCAGGCAGTCACCCATCGCAGTACTAACCCGGCCCGGCGTACAGTAACTTCGTTGATCGGATGAAACGCGTTACCGCTACGCCAAGCCACCAACCCGACTGTGTTTGGCATTTGCCTAGCACACAAGTTATTTTTATGTAGCTAGGCTATTTGATATAGTGTCAGTCGCTACACTACCTTTCTGAATTATTTTTTACTTTCATGCGTGACCATTCTCTATCATCACGCAGTTTTTTCCCCTTTCTTTACCGTGTATTTCTTTTTTTCTCTTTATTCAATGCGTTACATTTTTCTTTACGGGGCTTTGTGAACAAAGTACAGTAGATGGAGGCACGAGAGTATTAACCCAACTAGTTTTTTGAGTGTTAATATGCCATTATATTAGCGCATTTAATGCATTTTGACAACGAACCTGCGGATCTTTATGCAGTATTCACTCTTAGACTGAATCATAGACTAAACTAACAGCTTGTCGGTCATTTTTGAGTGCAAATCCGTATCACATAGTATCGTATCTTCTCGTAAACAATTTCTATGTAAGCGCTGAGTAAGAACACTGGAACATGACAGGTTATTGCCCGGTGGGTCGGCGAAGGTTAAGTACCGTACGTCACTCTGCAGCAGATTAACGTTATGCTTACCGGATCAGACCCAGCGCTGTTTAGCGGTGTTTTTATTGCACTATTTTACGCCTCATTAAATTTTTCCTGTCGTATAGCGTGAATCATCAAACTGGCAAGCGACAGTTACTATTCGATGCTAAGCTGTGTCATTATCCGATTGAACGAATTCATTGCCTGCTCTGGTCGGCAATTGCACCGTCGCATATGTCACGTTTAACTGTCGGTGGTGACAGAATGGCTGACCGTGGCGTTGCATACGTGTAAAGTCCCACGACTCAACGGATTATAATACAAGAATGCGTTGGGGTGCTATCAGAATGCAAATGTAGCGTACGGTAACTGACGCGACTGCAGCGGCCATTGCTGGAAGCACTGCATCTGTCGCAAAGATAACCCTATCGACGGCGTTAGATCACCGCTTTTGCCAGGTGTAATGACAGTGGCGGTTTCATATTTGTTCGTCTTTCTGCAGATACAAAGTGTCTGCTGCCTGAACACCAAAGATCACAGCAGATCATTAACTTAGACTATTTCTGTAACCGGAGCTGATAGATCTGCGGTGATCGGCAGCACGGTGTTTAGACAGTCGGATATAGTAAAGGGGACACCGATTTGCAAAATGAGCAGAAATGGCTGGACATAGACCTAAACAACCTGCGAAAGAAATTTTCAGCATTGAATGCAGATTTTAGCAGTATAAGTCCCCTCCTCTAGGTTCAAGGAGGCCTGCGCAAGCGGGTGTCAAAAAGTGGTTATTCATCCGTTGTTGGCTTGTCTAGCGTGAAAATAGTTGCTGATAGGCACAGACATGCTGCTTATCATAACAAGCACTGGCGACGAGCTTCTTGGGAATATCAACATCGATGACCTTAAATGACTGTGAACCTTAAAATATCTGGTTTTAGTGCTTTTTTGGCGATTTTTGGCTGCCAAAAAAGTGAATTGCGCCAAAATGGATGGAGATAGACCAAGATTATCTGCGAACAGGAACTGCTGTAAGCTCTCGCGCGTCTCGTGAGCATGAGCTCAAATTTCTTGTTGCTTTAGGTGGCTATTATATCGTATTAATGCACAGCGCGTCGAAATGCTATTAGAATGCAAATTGTAACGCGTCTGCAGCCATTGTAATGGCAAAGATAACCCGCCTATCGACATCGTTCCGAGCCCAATCAGTATCTCATTGCAAGACGAGAATAAAGTCGGGCCGCGGTAGGCAACAACATATTGACACAACCCAAAGATTGATCAATCATACACATGAAGGCAATCAGACGCGTATATTGGATCATTTCACGACGGTCTGCGGTCAGTCTAACACTTGTCAATAATAATAATTATTATTATTATTATTCTAATCACGTTTCTACAGCGTTGTTAGGTCGTTACTTCAAAGGCAAAAAAATACAAAAAAATACCAGTGCCCTACTGTCGCAGTAAACATGGTGAGATGAGTTTATCTGTGTTTTAAACGTGCTCCCGGGTGAGATGTCACGCTTTAAGCAACGGAATCATGTCACCGGTGATGTGATCAACTTGTGATTAGACTTCGGCAACACTTAACTGTCAATATTGGTGTTTTTTCGCTACGGAGTTTTTTCCTCGCCGCAAAAACATCTCCAACCACACAGTGTCTTACAAACCTGTCAATGTTTTTTGAATAACTCCATGAAAAATTGGTAAATTTCAATAATTTTTAAACATGCAGCATCAAAAAAAAATCGACGTAATACTGTGGCTATACTACCCAGTATGAATTTCTTGTTGTAAATTCCCAAACTACGACTTCTGCGCTTTACATGGTAATGTGGCCACAGTATTAAAGTGAGATGGGCAAAACTAAGGTCACTTACGTCAAGTTTCTTCTTGATGTTGCATGCCAAAAATTATTAAATTTAAGCCGATCTTTAAGAAATTTTTTTGGGGAAATTTTGTCACTAATACCTTTAAGAGTCAATGTGCGTAATGTCTATATTAACATAGAAAATTTGCATTCGCTTAAAGCTGCGACAGTTAAAACAAATTAAGTTAGCACACACCCAGTTTTTCATGTTTACAGTTTTCCATGGCGTCAATTTAAACTTGCCAGTTTATCTAGCAATGCTGATCGAACCAATTACAAGATGGATGACAAGTTTGATCACCGATCAGGCTGGGTTGACGTGTGTCTGGGTGACAACAAAAACTGCTATTGAGTCAGCATTTTTCCAAGCTGCATTAATTACAGAAACGCGCTACACAGTTCGTACTAGTATTGTCGGCTTACGGTTTTGCAATACGTGTTTATTTATTTATATGTATTAAGTTGTATTTACACGCTGTACCTATACAGCCAAGTCATATGTATGCAGCGCACAACACTGACGGCGCCAGCTTCTTGTATGCCAAACATTTTTCAGAAGAACATTTTCTGGAGTTGCATTTGCAAAGTAAATTTCGCAGTTAGGAAATGGAGAAGCCTTTTGGCCTTCCCTGGCGCCGCCATCGAACTCGACTGTCCTTGGCAGTTGTATCATCGCAAACAGCATCAGTTCAATTCAGTGCTCATCAACATTGAAACTATACAAACAGCAACATGACGATCAAATTCGGGCCTGTCGTAGATTAACTTCGTCGATGCGACAAACGACGTTACCGACTAAGTCAAAGCTAAACCGCCACCCAATTGGAAATTAAATACCGTTATTTTTTACTTTCAAACGAGGGGGAAAGCAATAAGCCTGTAATTTATTAACGATGCAATAGGCCTACATGCAGTTTGCTATCATCAAAGTCGACGTGGACTGAATATTATCTCATCTTTTACAACTTTGGGTGTTTCGTCGTGCTACAGGCTATGATATACACTACAAACTTAAACTGTTGCATCGCTATTCAGTAGTCGCAAAAGTAGCTTGTTAGCATGGAATATGTCGGCAATATATACAGCGGTTAATCCATAAAATACTCACCAAACTTTATCACTTCATCAGATATTGACTAATTTTCCACATTTTTTTACTCGCAAACTCTACGATAAATTAGCAATAAAGCGACTATGAAATATTATTTTGCTATTTGCATTTTTTTCTGTAATCCTGCTGTCAACCTTTTTGCCCTATCTTGTAAATTGATGAACAACCCGAAAATCCGGTCCTGGATCCGGATGCCGATCCAGATCACCATTAACCACCAAAATCTTGCACACTCTATGCTGAGCCATGCCTAACTTTTTTCTGAAAATATCAGCCAAATCCGCTTTTACTTTTTGTGTAATCTTGCTGACAATCTTACAGACTAATAAATCAAAGAAACGGCACCGATCACGCGAGCTCGCCGTTAGCGAAGGTAATAAGATTTTTAGTGATCATTTGGTGAAAGAAAATGAAAATCGGTTAATATTTGACAAAGTTACGGCAAAAGCGTATGAATGTACAAAACATTAGTTTATACACTTGTTAACGGCAACATTTAAGGACTTGCACATCGAAAACAGCAAAAATTACAAAAGGCGATATTGCCCGCATCACACTGACTG
>Ga0209454_1001684_pt1 | contig 14190 bp, 12 predicted proteins | sample WorMetHERISLAND1_2_FD_187400 | JGI IMG/M metagenome (GOLD analysis project Ga0209454, IMG submission 187400) | Marine gutless worms symbiont microbial communities from Max Planck institute for Marine Microbiology, Germany - Olavius geniculatus... | ecosystem: Host-associated > Annelida >...
GTTGATTTCATCTGACTAATCACCGGACCAAAACTACAATTTATGTGGGACGATGGCGGGCCACATGAAATCCCCTTATGGGCCGCATGCGGTCCGTGGGCCGCGGTTTGGACAACACTGGCCTAAGGGATCAGGGTCCCTATCTAACACAGTGTGTCAGTGGATCCCACAAGCATAACTGCCAAATGACATTCATCAGACGGTTTAAGCAGTGTGCACAAGTGTGACCGATGACAAACCACGCTACAGAGAAGTCTGTCACTTGTGGTGCAAGAAGTGATTTCACTTAACAATAATGATACTGATAAGAATGTAATAGGTTCTGTGTAATAAAATGAAGTAATATTGGGAACCGCAGGACAATGTAGAGGATGCTGACTGGACAAGCCTGCATATCATTGGCACTTGCCAGAATCTGGAAAAGCAATACCTGCGACTCACGACGGTCAGTTTTCAGTTAATTCTGCCATCTGTTGCATAACATGTTGTATGCAGTACAATGTTTTGTCTAGAGCATCGTCTTTTCATTACTTTGGCAATGTAGGTCGGTAGTAATCTGTTGTGCAGTCTTGTTTCTCTGGCCTAACCCTTAATGCCGCAAATTTAAAACTGGTTAAATAATGACGTAAATGTTAATGTTAGTATGATGTGAGTCGTGTTGAGACAAGATGCCACAAGAAAGAACAATTAACATTTCTAGTAGTTTTGTGCTTGCTGAAAAAACCGGCAAATTCATTTGGCTTTGGAATTTAGAAGGTAAGAATTAATTGATTTAGAAATAACGTATGGTAAACAAAAGGTGTTTTGTAAGCAGGCGCCGGATCCGTCGACGGTGCGACCACCGGACGTGCTGCGGACTTCATTGGAGGTGGTGAAACAGCGCTGGATGACATCGCAGGACTACACCTACGTCTGTGAACAGCTCAAGTCCATTCGTCAGGACCTCACTGTACGCCTGAAGATATTGTACTTGAGAATTGCATCTGGCTTATCTGGCAAACATTTCTATTACAGCTGGTGATGACTGAAATTTTCTAAATGGTTAACTTTACCAAAAAAGGAAAGATTACATTTCTTTGACGATCCGGAAGGGGGGTACATGATTGGGGGTGCCGTGTCAATGTATATAAATTATTCAGATGGTGGTAGTTATCTGAGATAGCAAAAATTGTTCCTGTGCTTTTCATGTGCTTTGCAGATCAAGAGCACATATGGGTGGCTTGATGATGTGATGAGTAGGATGTTGCACTGATGATCAACAGATCATTCGTTCAATTTTTAGTTGGATCACTCACCATGAAGTGGTTACTTCCAACTTCAGTCACAGAAGCAAACAGTTTGCCTGTATTCCGTCGTCGACTCTAGACACATCTGTTTACTGTTGCTTTTGAAAACTGTGGTTAACTGTAACGTAGCCAGCACCTCTGTATCTTTACACACGTTTAGTTTTATGGCGCTTTACAAGTTCGTTTTTAACTTTAACTTTAACTTATTATTTGATGACTGCCATAACTGTCTGCTAGCAGGTTTACCATCTCCGTATATGACCAATCACTCAGGTCAACTCAGCTTTCCATCTCTTTGGGGTATGCAAATCAAGGTATGCAAATTTAAGAGCGTGGCTCATTTGTGTCGGATGTCCCATTTGGTTGGTTCTCTCTGGCTCCTTTGTTTTGTGATGGGTTTTTCATCCAGAGCTATAAACTTTTTACTGTTGGAGTGTAATGTGTATATGTGGTTTGGTGTGCTGGTGTGATTAGGTGCAGGGAATCCGTGATGAGCTGACGATAGCCGTCTATGAGACCCATGCGCGCATTGCACTGGAGAAGGGCGACCATGAAGAGTTCAACCAATGTCAGACCCAACTCAAGATGCTCTATGCAGAGTCTGGCACTAGCACATGTGACAATGCGCTGGAGTTCATGGCCTACCACATTCTCTACTACATCTTCACCAAAAATACACTCGGTAACTGAAACCAGTCTGCTGTCATATTTTGTTCAGTATTTGTGTGTGGAAAAAACAAAGTCTGTTCGGTTTCGGTTTTAAGAACCAAACTGTTGTGCTTTTTCAGTTCCGTCCATTTGGTCTTCCGTAGCATTTGCATTGGCTATCCATAAGAGTTGCAATTAACATGTGATGTACAAACCTGTAGGAAGCCACTGTATTACATTTTGTACAATGCAGTCTTGTGTCTGTAGAAAATCTTTAAAAATACGCACTATGCATATCTGTACAGCATTATTCATTTGGGTTGGGAAAAGGTAAAATATGCATTATATACAATATGCGTTAGATTTTGCCAGATCATTTTGATGACAGCAGGTTGACAAAAGTGGCATGGCAAGTCGCAGTCTTTCTGTGCCCCTTTTGAAGATGGATGCACAGTAGCATACGAAGTAACGATTCTGTTGTTCTGTGCACAGACATGACGACGACAATGGCTCTACTGACATCAACTCACAGACAGGATAAGTGTGTAAGTCATGCGCTACAGGTTCGTGCCGCGTGGGCACTCTCAAACTATCATCGGTTTTTCCGGTTGTATCTGTGTGCACCAAAAATGTCTGGCTATATTATCGACTGGTTCCTGGAGCGTGAGCGCAAGCAGGCGTTGAAGATCATGATCAAATCGTATGTATTGTTTCAGTCGTTTGAATGATTTTTGAAACAAAAAATATTAAAGTTCCCGGTGAAGCTCACTGAATTATTTTCTGCTGCTTGATTTTTATTATCATAAAGAAGTGAAATTTCCACATGTCTTATGTTTAATTTACAGTTGAGTTGTAAAATTAGCTACGTAATGGAAAATAACAGAAAAAGACCACAGAAGTCACTTTTTATGCATATCACGTTAGAACTAAGTCTTAGTACTTCCTAACTGTGATTTAACTGTTCTTGATAATTTTCTTAAATTTTCAGTTACCTGTTTAGTAAATAAGGTCAAATTTTTTTACTAGTATAACATAAGTACAACTTTGGTCTAACTGCTGATGCTTTTTATTATTTTTTTAACTGATTCTGATTACACTGAGTTGTTAATTCAGAAAATGTATATGACAGCTTAGTGGTATTAACAGGTGGTATATTCTTGCTGAATAGTAATGTAGCAATAGGGTTGAATTATTCATGGCATATTGCTTTTGCCACAGTAGCTAGTGTACATTTGCAATGTGGTAAGATCCTGAAGTCCTATTTCACACATTGAATGTATTGCTGGCTATTAGAATATCACTCACTGGTTCCGAGCAAATGCCTGGGCAAGTGCAACTAGGATGATTTGATACTAGCCAGTAGGCTTTGATCTTCTGCGTCTGGGGCTTAAGATACTTGTGGTCTTTCACTGCAAGTGAAATACCCATACTCATAAGTGGGTACCCAGTATGTGCTGGTTCAGGTGGTCTTCTGTGACATCGAATATTGCATTTATACCTTTTACACTTCATTTTATTTCACTAGTAATTTTGTTGTAACTGCTGACATTGCATTCTAGTGTTGTCACAATCAAGCAATATATAGCAATTTTTTTGTTATTTTCATACATGAATTTTGTTCATCTGTATAAGCCTAGAAGCGATAGCATCAGTATTTGTTTTAATGCAGAACTGAAATTATACATTGTTAGAACCAGTGGCTAACAGTTCTTAGAATAACTGAAGTTCAGATGCCTTTTAATTGTTTGTAGCAGTTTGTGTTGCAGGTTATGGAACTAGTGTGGTATGTAGCATTCGTTGCAAGATAACGATTATTAAGTATTAAGGATTTTTACTCATAATAGTTGCTGATAATTAAACAGCCTTTAATGTACTAGGTGATGCATAGAAAGTTGAATATACATGTTTTACGTAGATCGAACAATCTGCAGAGTTGGAAACAATTAGCCTTGATAGTTGCAGTAAAGGGCAGTTTTGTCAAACAGCCTTTAGTGTGACTACCCTGTACTGCAGTGATTGAGTTTAGCTGTTTCCAAAACTGTTGGATTGTGCGATATATTTAACGCATGTATATTTCGCTTTTTGGTGCTATCTTGTACATGTGAGATGTATGCCTAATGAGATTGTTGTATGTAAAGGGTAGGCCAAAAAAGGTGCCGCTTTACTATTGTCCATATCTTTGCCAGTTATTGACAAATTTTCACAATAATTTCACTAGCACACTCTGTGGACGATTTACAACAGTGTGATTATTATATATCTCATCACATTGTAAGTGCATTTCTACACTACCTTGTGAAAATGCATATATAACGATAATAACAAACAAACATTTTGGTGAATGAAGAAAAAACACTTCAGACCAACACTGCAATTAATGGTTTGCGTGACACTAGACTGTGTCTACAGACACAGTCTACAGATCATTCATCAGAGTGTTGGTCTGAAGTGTTTTGTTTCATTTGCTCAAATGTTTATTATTGTTGTTAGTTTTTTCTTACATTTATATCTCACAAGGTAGCGAGATATGCATTCATGATGTAGTGAGATATATAATAATCACATTATTGCAAATTGTCTGCAGAGTGTGCCAGCGAAAGAATTTTGACAAGAAGTCCAGCTGTCGCTAGGATAGCTGATGATACTGGTTGTCAGTGACCTTCAAGGTCATCCAAGGTCGATGACTTTCATGTCATTTTAAAGCCAATATGTGACTTTCAATCAATGATCAATAGCAACCTGGGCCCTATTTTGCACTGTTTAGCCACAATACATCTGTTACAGATGGTTGAGCAGACAAAGGATGACAACCATGACAACAACTCGACCGTTACTTAAGTACGGTCAGCTAAAAACTGGTCAGTAATGATTGAAGATATGGACAAAAGTAAAGTGGTACCTTTTTATGGTCGGTGTATTATTACATGTGTGATGTAACTGTGTTGTTGCTGGCTTGGTTGGTGCATAGATACAGCCCAATGAAGTTGTCGGTTGCGTTCGTCATTGACGAGCTAGCGTTTAGAGACTCGGCGGAGGGTTTAGAGTTTATGGCGCAGCGCGGCGTAGTGCTGCTACCCGACGGAGATTACATCGACTGCAAGCAAAGCGTTGCTGCGGTTCTTGCGCAGTGATGCCGATGGTGGTTCTGAACTGAAGGTCTGAGGTGCACTCCGTTTTGAAAATCTGTGGCTGCACAATCATGGTTGTGCAGCTGCTGTTCAATAGAGGTCACATCGACTGCAAGCAAAGTGTTGTTGCAGTGATGTGGGGCTTATCCAGGACTGTGATATATCCTGCTGAACTGTGGTAATTCGGTCATTTGTATCTACATACCATCTCTTCTCATTTGTGCCCTTTCAATCGTGTGAGGTATGGTCTGCTGCATTCATGTTGTTGTTTTCTTCTGGCCCTCCTTGATCGAAACATCACACACGACTGGCGTAAAAAGGCCAGTTTCCCTCGGGAAATTGATTGCCACCATAGGTTCATCCAGTGGACAGGTGATAGAGTCATCCTAGTTGTATCTTCTAGTGCCATGCACATCATCATCAAGTGTCACCATCTCATCGGCCCTTTCTCTCGTGTTGGGGGAATGGCAACGACCTGCTTGTTCTTGTTCTGTTGCTGAGGTACTGTTGAATTTGGACTTAGGAGTACCGGTCCCGGCTTTTCAGGAATCTTGGATCGATGGTTGTCGGTGGCGCACAAAGAAGACTGAAAGAGGAAGAAATCTGGAGGCAGGGAGTCAGAACTGCAGGAAGTATGTTGCCATTTCATAATGACATTCGTGTGATACCTGTTTGAACTGAACACTTGTGGTTGATAATTGGAAGATAGTCAAAATACTTGTTGCAGTAGAGCGGTGATGTAGCCACATATGGTGCATATGATTTGCACACTCTTTCATGGGGAAAATTATATACTTGATATAATTGTTGTGATGTTTTGTTGACTTGCACATAATACCTAATGTACAAAACTATCACATTCGGGAAGGACTCTCTTTCAGAAATTTGTGGCTACATCACTGCTTTGGAGTCTTTCATTTACCGCTGATGATCACTGATAACTATGCACTGTTATTGAGTATGTGGCTGACTATTGCATTTTTTCCAGTTGTTTAATGTTGATGTTTGACCACATGCTAATCAACTGTGTGCTATATGTTTTTCCTTTTTCCCGAAGACTGTATTAACTGTGTTGTATTTAATATGGATACTGTTATGTACAGTATATATGTGATACAATATGTTTAAAATATTATAAATATTTTCTTGCGGGTTTGTCATTTTCGTAAAGATTGTGCAGAACCATTTTTGTTACAGAATCGAAAATTTCATGCAAATATGGCTCTCCGCTACTACTGTTGCTACTAATTTTAGTTGTCATTTAAACTTGCCAAGTTATTCCATGTTTGGCCTTGTCCTCCAAGGAGAACCTTTTGAGATTTCTGTAGTGCGCTGAATTATAGGTTTCCCTTTTCAGTTTTCACTCGTTTGGTTTTTTCCAAGCTGGAATTCAAAGACCTGCATGCACTGTGCATATTGCCAATTTCTACGTTTCGGACAATTCCATGGCTGCACTTATTCTACAGATTTTGCACATAAGCATTTAGTTGCATACACATTTAAAGTGACCTCGTGACAAGATTGGGAGATGGAAAATATGAGGAAATTGCTATTACACTTACACTCCCTGGAAATGTAGAGCAGTGGGGAACATATAGTGTTTCTGCAGTGTGGTAACCATGACTAGAGGATAGATGTACTTAGCACTCTTAACTCCAGTTTGCATTATGTTAATAGCTGTCGTGTGTTTGCATTCGGTTTTCTGGTTTTTTTCATGTTCGAATTACACCAAGTTTAACCATTTATTGTTTGTTGTGATTGTTTGCATTTAGATGTCGTTGCTGACTGAGTAATCATGTTACTAAGAAAAATTTTAGTTAATTTTTTAGTGCCTAAAAAATTTCTGTGATTCTGGTTTCCGTCTATCCCTATAAAAAGACCGAGTCCCTAACATTCATATTGGACCTTTAAAAATATTAGTGCAGTTTTGAGTTTGTATTTAAATTTTTACTGAAAAATGTGGTTTACATCCAGAACGTAATGCTTCGGTAACTTGGCTTAAATTCTTGTGGTTTTTTCAGTGTGTTGGTTTTTTATGATTTGTTGTGTGATATTATTTGATGTATTATAGAAAGATGTTAGAACTATAGTCTTTATAGGGATCTATAGTTTTATTACAAATTGTATCCTGATTCTGACAGTGACAAAATTTGAAAATTGGTTAATATTTGGTAAAATTATAAGGTGTACAAAAATGTGCCATTTTTGGCCCACCCTGTACAGTCAATGACCATGCGTAATAACTTGAACAAATAGTCTGCAAATGGCTAATTAAGCCGTGTATAATTTACTGTGCAGGAAATAATTTAATCATTGTTAAATATATAAACAAAAGTAGTTTATAATTTATAAGATAAGGCTATAGGCCTAATGCAGATACACAAAGTTCAAAGTATCCACGCAGAGTGAACGAAGCACCAACTCAAAAAAAAAACTCGCCATACATCGTTGTTACAACGTGTAGGTTAGTTAGCCAAAATAGTAAGCTAAACTGCCAGATTTGTGCAGCAATGTTAACGACCGATCTTGATCTACAAGATGTGAAGACTTGTGTATCGGCAATTAACAATACCAGAGACGTGTTTCGCACTTTTTTTCTCTGAAATTCTCTGAGAAATTTTGAGCAAGATTTTCCTTTGCTACGTTATGCTAGCTCCGCCCACTTGCTTGAGTTACGTCATCCAAATAGATAAAATTGGCTAGCGTAGAATTCTGTTAGAATTCTCAGAGAATTCTTACTTGCGCGTTTCACACTTTTCGTGAGAACTAGTGAGAACAACTGATCCGTAGAAGTGAGATTCTCAGAGAAAAAAAAGTGCGAAACGCGCCTCAGGTAACCGAAAATAACCGGTTCAGTCCAGTTAGACGTTTGTTGGGGCTCAGTTGGCCAGAGATTTTTTGACTTGTTGTGGATCTGTAATTTTACCCATAAACTGCCTACTTGCAGTGAGTTGATTTTAGACACCTAATAAACTCACAACGCATACAAATACTGCATTTAATCAAACTCGTAACACCTGTTGGGATGAGTTAACTCAACTCACGATAACTGAGTTAACTAGTGATGATTCGATATCAATTTCGATACGATATCGATGCGATATTTTGAAAATATCGGGATATCGATATCGATATTTTTGAACTGATAAGAATGTAAATCTTATACAAGAACAAGACCTGAACGTTCAGCAAGGCAGTTTGCTTTAATTACGTAGATACTAAAATGTGTCAGTAAACTTTAAAATTAACTATAGATACATATAGTACTATAGATACATACTATAAGTGTAGTTAGAGTCAGTATAGTCAGCCGCATAAGTGGAATAGTAGATTAACAAAAAAATTCGTGCTCGCGTCTTATACTTAGCTCTATGTTTTTGTAATCTATAATCTATGTTCATGTGTTTGTAAACAAATTTAATTGGTTTTGAAATTGAAATTTTTCTGTCATGTGAGTGCTGTTGATGTACTGATTACTGTTATAACTGTTAATGGTAAACCACCTGAAAACTACGGAGCGTCACCTGCCATGTGAAATTTTACGTTATTACCTGCCACCTAGCCGACGGTGACAGCGGACAGTTCAATATAGCAATAGCATAGGCCTAGTAGTATACATAGGTCATTGCTGCTAGTGCTATGTAGTTTGCTCGCCCTGCCATCACCAGCCACTGTGAATGAGCATCATGTGCATGTGAGATGGAGAGTGAGACTTGTTGGCATGTGTGCTGCATGGTGTAATCTGATACCACACTGACACTGCCCTGCTGTGAATAGTTTACCTGTACTTGTTTATAGGCCCAATCAAGGGTGAAGGCCACTGTGAATGTTTACTGTGATCGACTCACTGACTGACCCTGTGTGTGTTTGATCTCCGTGTCCCTGTCTGTCCTAGTCTGTCTGTCTGTCTAACTCTGCCTTTGCATGATGATTGATGAACGTTGATGCTGGAGCTTACTGACCCGCCCGGCCATGTCATGTCAATCACTGATGCTGATGCTTTCACAGCCATCCGTCAGTCAGTCTTTAACACACACACACAGCGTGTGTGCTGTCAAGCTGTCCAGACCTTGTGTTTGGATCATTAGAGAGTACGGTGAGTCCGTCTTGTTCTGTCTTGTTCGCTCTCCTAGCAATGTGTCGCCTGCCCACCTACAGTTAATGGGTTAACTGGTCCTTCCTATGATGGTTAACCAGTTGAAATGAATGGCTGGTCTTATCAACTTTAATCACAACATATTGTTGTTTTTGGACTTGCAAATTTGTCGTTTTAGGGCAGACTACTGGAAAAGTCAACCACGGCACTTTTGTGAATTTTGCAAGTGTTGGACGGCAGATAATAAAGCAGTAAGATATTTTTTGCTTTTTAATTATTATGTTAAATGACCATATTGATGTGAGAAAAAAATATAGTTGCGAAGTTGCTGACCAGGTTGTTTTAATTTTTACGTGCAAACGCAGCTAGTACTTTAGCATGTCTTAGCCATTGCAATTCTGTCTGTTCGTCTGTCCGTCACTTGGGTGGATCAGTCAAAAATGGTGCAAGCTAAGATCACCAAATCTTCATCCTTGGCTGCCTGGAAAAGTCTAGTTTCAGGATCCATAAAGCTTTTCCATAAATTCAAAAGGGGCCACCCCAGGCACAGGTGCTAAATGAGAGGGGTGGGGAAAATTTGCGATTTTCAGCCAATAAGTTGTCATATCTTAGAAATGGTGCGAGATAGGGCTTAAGTTACTATTAATCAGTCACTAATAGGAAGTCGTACACTGGCTCTCAATTGGCACTGAAATCAATGACCTTGGATAATTTTAAATGTCAAAATGGGGATTTTTATGCATTTTTTGGCAATTTCGGGGTGCGAGACACATTTCAAACGCAAATATATATTGCATTGCACCGAAGTCAGTTGAGATATACAAGGACAAGCTGTATATGAAATTTTCAGCATTGATCATAGATTTCGATGGTCTAAGTCTCGATTTTCTAGGTTGAAGGAAACCTGCACACAAGAGCATCAAAGAGCAGTACGCCCATAAAAGTTGTTGTTTTACTGCTGTAGGCCAGTCTTTCATGAAAACTGTTGCAGTTCACCATGGGCATGCTGCCTATCACAGCATGCAGTAGTGATGAGCTTTTTAGTCGTATCAACATCGATGACTTTGAAAGATCCCGATCTTCCAAGATAAGATGTTTTATTGATTTTTGCGATTTTTAGCTGCAGCGCACACTCTAAGAATGAATTCCAATGAAATTGCTGGAGATAGACTGACAGTTTGCGAACAGGAATTGCTATAGGTTTTTGCACGTCTTGTGAGCATTAGCTGAAATTTCTTTTTTTAACACTCTCAGGCAGTATTCTTGCATCTGCAGACTGCAGACCAGTAACTAACAGCTACGTTTGTGTTTTGTTGGTTCACATGCATTTTAAATTTTTAATGTTGGTTGTGAATTTTTAGAGTCGTGACTTCCATGAACGAGGTAAAAGGCATAAGGACAATGTGCAGAAAAAACTTGATGATGTAATTAGTACGATATTTTTTCTTTGTTAATAGACATTATTGAATACAAATTTTTCATACTTTTTAGCATTTTTGCCCTTTATTGCTTCCACACTGTTGCAATTCATAATTTTGTCCAACTTGTAACATATTTTCAGTAACTTTCATTATTAATTTTGTAAATGTCGTCATGGTATTTATTACAGTTTGCATCTTAACACTTTTAGTGGAACTTAGAATAGTATGGTATGGTATTTATAATAGACCAATGGAGTCCAGATACAGAGGCACTTGCAGTTGTATAAATTTGTGTCAAATAGTAGAACAGCTGTCAGATATTAGTTAGCTGTATTATATTTATAGCTACTTCTTAGCATTTATTTTAGCAGTTATTTGAGTGAGAAAGCAAACTACATTTTCGTTTTGGATGATATTTGGTGATTAAAATTATCTATTCAGTTTTGTCAGTGTTGTGATGATTGTCTGCTTTGTTGTATTTTTTGTGTGTGAAAGTTACGTAAGAAAGGGCTTGCTGATGCCAAAAAGGAACAGGAAACATCCAGTTATTTACATCAAATGGAGAAGGTGAACAGTACATTTGCATTTTTTTGATTACATTTTGCATCTTGTTTTGATTTCTTTATGTTTAACTGTCAATTTTTTATTGCACATTAATATTACTTACACACTTTGTCATTTCTGTATTTGTAATTTTGTATGGCTGTAGGTTTTTGTGCGCAACAGCATGTAATGCTTTGCATGTCTTAGCCATCGTCTAGGCGTCCGTCTGTCCGTCTGTTCGTCCATCACACCCTGGCGCTGTATCAAAACGACGACACCTAGAATCTTGACTGTGGCTGCCCTAAGGACTCCAGTTATTTGTTACAAAATTTCGTACTCTTGGGTGAGGGGGTTCCCCTCCAACGAGGGCATCAAAAGGGGTACCACTTTGAAAAGACATTATTTTGTCGCCATTATCTCGTCTAGTGTGAAAACAGTTGCAAATAGGTACAGACATGCGGCATATCATAACAAGCACTGGTGGCGGGCTTTTTAGATTTATCAACATTGATGACCTTAAATGACCTTGAACCCCCAAAAGAGGGGTTTTGGTGAATTTTTTGTGATTTTGGCCTGTGACACACATTTTAAGAGTGAACTGCTTCAAAATGGTTGGATAGACTAAGACAACATGCATACAAAATTTTTAGCATTAAATGCAGATTTCAGCAGTCTAAGTCGCGACCCCCTAGGTTTAAGGAGGCCTACGCAGGCAGATGTCAAAGATGGGTACCCCCTAAAAAGTGGTTATTTTATCGCTATTGGCTCATTTACCATGAAACCAGTTGTAGATAGACGCAGACATACAATCACTAGTGACGAGGTTTTTAATGGGGTCAACATCATTGACCTTGAATGACCTTGAATCGCCAAAATATGGGATTTTAGTGTTTTTTTTGCAATTTTCGGCTGTGGTGCACATTTCAAGAGTGAAATGCGCCGACATGGCTAGAGATAGACCCAGACAATTTGCAAACTGGAACTGATAAGGCTGTCGCACATGTCATGAGCTTTTCTCAAATTACTTCTTCATTTTGCATACAGCCCTTAGTTTGATATTATTTGTTGGCATAACAAAAAACTAACAACAATATCTTGTGTTGGTTAAACTTGGTAGGCTGCGATGTCAAAGTTGAAGGATGATTTGAAGCAAGATCCAACGCTGGCATCACAGTACGGAGTCATTTTAAAAAGTAATGCAAATTTTTGTATAGCTTTTAATGTTTTTCTTCGTTACTTAAATGCTTATTTTGTAGCATTCGCGACTCTAAGTAAATTTGATGTATTTCAATCACAATAAAATGCGAGCAGCACGCATGCATTTGTCTCTAAACTTAAATTTAATCATGATGAAGATTGTGTTGGTAATTGCTGAAAGGCAAATTTTTATTGTTATTTGTTTAATTCTATTAGAAGGAAGATTAGGTCGATGATTACTGAAAAAGATGTTAGGATTTTAGACTGGTTTTTGTGTTGTAATTTTGATTACCATGTTTGTAGTCTTGTCCATTGCCTGTGTTATGTGCTGTACCGAGTGGTTTTTTCCTGGTTAGTTGCATATGCAGGTAAGAGTGCAGCAAACGGCCGAGGTCAGGATGCCCAGTCTGCAGGTCGTACTGATAGCAGTGTTGTGAAGATTGACAGTGAAGTAAGGACTGAGGGTGGTGTGGCTGAACCAGTTGGAGAATGGCTTGAAGCCACCTCTCCGGAGGGTTATGTCTACTACTGGAACACCGTCACAAAAGGTGCAGCATTTTGGCTTTCTGCTTTTGCATATCTCCCATAAACTGTTTGTACTATTTGACGTTTGGGCATTCAGCTTTGTCGTTTTCAGAGAATATTTAAAATATGAAGCAGAATGTTCGCATCATTTTGGGGCATTTTGGTGAATTTATAATCGTCACGCTTGTTTTCCAAGAACACATAAACCTGCTGGTGTTGTTGCTCTCTTTTTTGAGGTATCTTCCTCTCATGTAGGCACTGTCTGAATTTCTCATCACAACAGCTGAAAGCTTGTTTTGGTTTTTTAGAAAATGCATTTTCTTTGGCAATTTCCATCGTTAGCTTTTAGTTGAAATTAATGATTAACTAGAAATTTGGGGCAAAGCCCAACGTGAGTCTGCCCGGCGCCCTAAGTCCGATTGGGGGAAATTAGGGGGGTAAAAGGGGGAGTGGAGAATTTCCCCGGCATCAAAGTCAGGTGGCCCGAACTCGAATGCATTGGCATACGCCGAACGCGCTCTGTCGACTGAGGGTAGGTCAACATTAGCGCTTATAACTTGGTCCATGGTGGATGGAATTTCACAAAATTTTTTTGTTCAATGCCGAAAGGATCGCTCTCGTCGACGCCATTTAGATTATGTCATTATCTTCATCGGTTCCAGAGATATTTGCGCTCAAACTCGAAAGTTGTCGTAAATCGCACCAATTTTTGAACGTTTTTTGCCCTCCCAAATTTTAAGGGGGGCAGTGCCCCCAAAATTTGTACTTGTGTTAACACCGCAACATAGAGACACGTCAAGTGCCAAGGTTTCGTCGGGCTACACCCCCTAACTCCGAAGTTATAACTGCTAATTTATTACATTTTAAGCCAATTTTAGACCCCCCTTTGAAAAAAGTTGTAAGGGGGGCCACCGTCCCCGGTAGGGGGTGCGCTAGTAAGACTTGGTCATTCTCTAGCGCATGTAAAAACTTGGGGACGCAGCACCCCCTAGGGGCCGAAATATGTTCTTCCGAAAAATGCGACTTAGGGTAGGTCAACATTAGCGCTTATAACTTGGTTCGTAGTGGAACGGAATTTCACAAAATTTTTTTTTGTTCTACGCCGAAAGGATCGCTCTCGTCAACGCCATTTAGATTATGTCATTATCTTCATCAGTTCCAGAGATATTTGTGCTCAAACTCGAAAGTTGTCGTAAATCGCATAGATTTTTGAACGTTTTTTGCCCTCCCAAATTTTAAGGGGGGCGATGCCCCCAAAATTTGTACTTGGGTTAACACCCCAACCTAGAGCGACGTCAAGTGCCAAAGTTTCATCGGGCTACACCCCCTAACTTTGAAGTTATAAG
>Ga0209454_1001687_pt1 | contig 14187 bp, 4 predicted proteins | sample WorMetHERISLAND1_2_FD_187400 | JGI IMG/M metagenome (GOLD analysis project Ga0209454, IMG submission 187400) | Marine gutless worms symbiont microbial communities from Max Planck institute for Marine Microbiology, Germany - Olavius geniculatus... | ecosystem: Host-associated > Annelida >...
TCTCTGCAGCGGCCGAAATAATGGCAATGTTTGGCAGTACATACGTTTGTGAACAGTTCTTCTCATCAATGAAGATCAACAAATCCGCTTTGCGATCAAGACTCACTGATGAACATCTGCATGCAACATTGCGATTGGCTACCACCCGTAATTTCAAGCCTGATGTCGACTTTTTGGTTGCTGCCAAATCAGCGGGCATAGTTCGTTGGAGACTGAGCACAACTGAAGTTCTGAACTATATACTGTGAAAGTAACTATACTATACTTTTGTAATTTGTATTATTTACTGCTTTTATTGCATTTTGTCGTCTCTAAAAGCACTGCGACCCGCCGACTGAGTGATATCTTGCAGTGTGGCCCGCACCCCCAAATGAGTTTGAGACCCCTAATCTACACTAAGCAATATCTTATAAAAACCTGATTAAGTCTGAAGTTTGGCAGTGTATATATACGCAGCTCCGGCACATGCTGTCTGCAACATAACAGAATGCACAAGGCAGACACTGCATTAATACAATGTGTATAGACAATTAATCTAAAATTAATGTAAAAATCTACATTTAATACAACACTACCACATAATGCAAATGAAAGCTTCTACAATGTAGCAGCCACACGTTGCTATTTCAGCACATCAGAAACTGTTCTGGCATTGATGTGTTATATAAGCTGATGTTTCATTCACTAGCATAGTCACTTAAAAATAAATATGCATCCACAGGATACGAAAGACTTCAGACCATAATGCATAAATGGAAAAAATACAAAGCAAATAGCTCAAAAAGACTTTCAGATAAATGACACGTTAGCAGAATATTTGTAAATGTAAGTACCTAGTAAGTAAGTAAGTAAATGTCAACTTATATACTGCAACAGCCCATAATGTGCCACTTAAATTTAGAGTTGTGAGTTAGGAAATTTCGGCTAAAATTTTTCCAGAAACTTACAGGAAATAGCAGTACTGCTATTTTCAAAAAAAGGCCACAGATTCCAATTAGATCCAGTGATGTAACTTCTGCTGGAATTATTCCAAACATTGTTCAGCAAACATCATATAATGATAACCACATAGATGTCATTTGGTACTGGAATAACTACTAACTTTTGTAAAAATTTCTGCAAAAGTTCCATGTAAATTCTGGAATTGTATACTCCGGAAATAGATAAAACACTATTTAATCTGGAAAAAAATGTCCTTGTAATCATCCAAAGTCAGATTTGCAAATGTTTTGAAAAATGACTTCCATGTCAGTGGACTAGTACACACAATAACGAATCACATGATACAGCTGCCAGTAATGGCAATTAGATAGATAAATAAACAAATAGCTTACGTGGCAACGAGTTGTATTTTGAATTTGATTGACAAGTTGTAATCAGGCTTGCACAGATTATGATCACATTCCTTCAAACAAACACACATTAAAATAGTCGATAAATGCACTGAACCATAAACTGGCGCACACATCTTTCTGGCATGACTAGATATATAGTCGGCATGATGAATGACCCATTTCATCATTCATAACAACATGCATAAAAGCTTGGCTTTCTGTTGGCTCAGTTAGTGAACATACACTACGTTTAGAGCTATTTTTGCAAAAAAAACTTTTTGGCAGCACAAATAAAGTTAATAATGTACACAAATTCCTCAATACACAACCATTTTTAGTTAGTTTGTTGGCGTTTGGGCAACCGCTGCTGCCTCTGTCGAAAAAAAGCAGCAACATACATCAGGAAAGAACAAGACAAGTCTACGAACCGAGATGAGGAGTCCTACCAACTTCCACTCATCTATGATTACTTACTGTCTGCCACAGCGCCACCTAGTGGACAGTCGTTCCAAAGAAGGCAGCAGCGGTTGCCAAAACATCAACAAAAACAATTATAAAGGTTGTATTTTGAGGAATTTTTCATAACTTATAAAGCTTCAACCTATGAGTCTATTCGAAGAAACTAACTAATGGATTTGTATAATGTATTAAAACACCAATAGTAGTACTCGTACTCGTGTAGAAATAATCTTGTACTAGCTACGCGTAATACCTTGCAGCGAACTGATCGTCTAACATGCAGCTGCTTGTGGCTGGGGTAAAGATCTTCCGTGCTTGCAGGCTGCAGCTCTGGATTAGCATGGCGCTGCGCTATGTTTGTCACTTCACACACATTCAGCATTCAACTCATTGAGTCAATCTGTCAAGCACTCAACAAATGCTCAACAAGCCAGCTTCATAAATAACTGCTATATTACACTACACCATGCAAACGATGAGACAGCTAGCTTGACGAATGCTTGTAATATCAGACGTGTCTGATAAAGTCCAATTTCCATTATGTGAACTAGTTCACGAACTTGTTGGTAACCTAAAAGTTGGCAACCAGTTGGCAAACTTTATTGCGAACTATTCGCCAACTAGTTGGCCTTGAATGGAAATTGGTCATAACTCAACCATTCATCAAGCTGGCTCAATAACTACTTGATGAGCCATGTGATTGCAATCTATACACTTGAACTCGCTTGATAAATGTTTGATGTGTGCTCAACGAATGCTTGACAAGCCAGCTCAACAAGTTGTCTCATTGCTTCATCGTGATAACTCAGTCCTACCAGTGTAACAGAACCACTAAAGGTCAAATGCTATGTGCACCTCCTCATAGGAAACCCATCTCAGAGCTATGGAGCATCACCTGCCGTATGAAATCACACAGTGCTATCTGCCACCTGACACAGGTGAACGTGCCCTGCTTTAACGCCAGCCAGACAAACCATTACTCAATTTACCTACCCCGGAGGGACGGAAGGCTCAGTTGACCTTGGTGTTGGTCATATGCCGATATTGTTTATCTGTCGGCAGACAGTCACCCATCAAAGTAGTAACTGGGCCTACAATGCGTTAATCACTAGACCATGCCATTACTATTAGCCCATGCACACCAATCTATACAGCTGTCAAGTCAACAATGTAGGTTTTCATGTTTTGTTGATGAATATAACATAAATTGCAGTTTATAATTTGCTGTAAAACACAAACTAGAAACAGTGTTTGCAGCAAATGCAACACATTATCACTTAGACAATCATATAATATATTACATTGTTGCCTTTATGATTTTATAAACACTTTGTATATAAGTGGTTGATCATTCAATCACACGGGAGCATATGTCAAAAAACTAAACAAGGCAGAAAATTGTAATATTCTGAGATAAAGCTGCAAATATGAGACAGAAAAAATAATGGATACTCAAATGTTTCAATTTTGCATCTAAGTTTCCCCAAAATGTGGGGAGAATTAACCCTAAATTTGGCATTTAAAGTGAACATTTTCTGACAAGAAAATTTTTTCGATGTACATTTTCCAACAAGGAGAAACTTTTCCAACAATTTTTGGACAGCCAAAAATTTAGGGGTCTAAAAATCATGTCCCTTGTCCTGTTGTCACAAAACCAGTCCTTCGAACAACAAAACACAGTTCACAAAGCTTCACAGACCTTTGGCAAGTACAAGCGGCTTGGTGAATACGTCGTCAGATAATTCATCATTACAACACTCAGAAGCTGCACTGGCTTCAATGTCTTCAATCTTCAGACTGTCAATATCCTTCACACTATGCACCAACAATCAGTTTATGATATGTATATCAACAAATGCTAACAAGAAATCTGAGCTAATGCTCATTCTATGCGCAACAGCCTATAGCAGTTCCTGTTCGCAGGTTGTCTTGGTCTATTTCCAGCTATTTTGCCGCAACTGACTCTTGATTCCTTGGTCTAGTTTACTGACAAAATAACAGACACATCGCTGTTAGATACAAATGCACAGTACAAACTGCCAGTTCAAAAAAGATATTAAAAGTCAAAAAGCTAATTAAGCAGTCTTTATACAACACACGGTAAATAGAATTACACTCAACAGTGCTGATAATTTCAGAAGAATGCTTAAAATTATGTGCACAGGTACGGTGCAATATAGTGTACCTTGTTTAGTAAAGTGGCCACTGGTTCTTGAAAGTTCATAAAAAAATTCCATTTCTCACACCCTGGAAAGTTCTTAAAAAGCCAAATAAAATTTGAAAGTACTGGAATTTCATATAAGATAGTCCTGACGTCCTTGAATTTCAACATTGGTTCAAAATCATCGTGACCAAGATGTGAAAATATTTCTTGCACGACACGAGAGACATGTAACCTGATGCGGCAAAATATCACAAAAAATGGGGTCTAGAAAAATACTTGAAATTCATTGAAAAGTACTCAAATTTTTATGCTGAAAACTGTGATGACCGTGGCTCAAGTGCTTTGATGGAGAGAATAAAAGCTGTGAATGATTAAACGTACCCGGCCATCGCACCAGTTCGTCTGCGCGCTGCCACCGCACCAAGACCATACTGCTCCTAGAAACATATTTCATGCAACTCTCAAAATAATAACATAATAACACACATGGACTGCTGAAGAACACTGAACCAAACGATATGGAAGGATAAAACGTGATTTCACTGGGACTCAAACACTGTGAATGTGTTTAACTTCCTCTTACGAATGGCGGTCGAGTTGTTCAGCTTAAACAGCTTTCCCACAGCATGAATGTTTGCTTGAAAGTAAACATGTTCAACATGTTCAATCTGCGGAAATCAAGAGTATAATAATGTTATGCCTGACAGCACATTAATATAAAAAAAAACAGAATTTCAAACAAATGACAATTTACTTATAGATGGTGTTTCAATAAAAAAGGCAACAACTGACAGCACCAACTGAGATAAGGTAACTTGGTGTATTATGACGTAACCGTTACATCATGACCAGCAAAGAATAGTTAACCAACAGCCAAATTTTGTTTAAATATTTTGATTTCATATTGTTTCAGCTATTGTTGCTGAGTATTTCATGGAAATTTGTTGCCATTCAAATAAGTTATAAGTAAAAGAAACAAAAAAGTGCCTTTTAATAGAAAAATTGCATGCTGCATTAAAAAAGAAACCCACTTTGTTACGTGATATAATACCATGCATCAGAAAACAACTGTGCCAGTGTAATTCTATGAATAACTCCACAAAACATGGGCCGATTTTAACAATTTTTGGCATGCAACATTTTGAAGGAACTTAATGTAAACAACTACTGCATTTTATCAGGTAATGCAGCATAAGTATCAAAGTGAGGTGGGCAAAACTAAAGTAACTTATGTCGAGTTTCTTCCTGATGTTGCATGCTAAAAATTATTAAAATTCGCCAATTTTTAATGAAGTTATTTTAAAAATAACACAGGCACAGTTTTTCTAAGAACTGGTGTATATTAAGCATTTCCATGATAACTTACAGACAGTTGCATATAGCTACGACGTCGATAATATTTCTTCTTCTCTTGATCCAACTTCTCACGCTGCGCCAGCTGACGATAGTAAACCAGCAGATCAGCTATCTACATTCATCACATTGTCAACATATACACTCAATAATCAGCACTGTATACAGCTCTCATAGGAGACACATCTCAAATCCACAGAGCATCACCTGCCATATGAAATCACACAGTGTTAGCTAACACTCGACACAAGTGAATGCGCCCGACTTAACTCCAGCAAGATAGGCCTATACTCAATTTACCTACCCCATAGGGATGGAAGGCTGAGTTGACCTTGATGCGGGTTATACACTGAGGTGGTTTACCTGTGAACAGACAGTCACCCATCCAAGTAGTAACTACAAGTACAAGATAGTGACTCGACCAAGAGTTGAACCCGTGGCCTCTTGATCATATGTCCGGCACCCTACCGTTATATCACCAAATGACCAATGTACACTATGTTTCATATATCTGTCTTTCATAATTCACTCAAATGATGATCAATTTACACGAAATTTTTAACAGTTGTAACTAAAGAAATACTCATTCAAAGTATTTAAACAAAATATGGCAGTTGATTCAATATTCTTTGCTAGCTGTGACGTAACGCTGACGTCATTGTGTGTCGTGAGGACAAGCTTGCTAGTCTCAACTGGTGCTGTCAGTTGCTACCCTGCTCCAATGGTAAAAAATCTGGTTCGTTCATGACAAATTTTTGAAGTTTTACAGTTACTGTTACAAAAAACATGCAAAACAATCGCATTTATGTATTTGTGGGGATAGTTGGACTTTCACACATTCGAGCAAGACAGTTCACTAGCACACCGAGCTTGTGAGAAGGTTGAGTTTTTGTTTACAATATACTATGTCAAACAGTTCGGTTTTTGAACTACGCTTAAAACTGCCCAGAAGTTTGGCCGATCTACAGTTATAAACTGCTTATCAGTATTTTGTTGCATAGACAACAATAAAATACTCAACTAACCCGCTTGTCGTTGCTGTTTACCCAGTCTGCCCATCCTCCACTTGCTGCATACAACAGAAAAAACACAACAGGTTTGACTGGTTGAAGAATATATGAAGAATAATATACAAAGAATACATATAACATAATTCCAAATTCAAACTCGGGATTTTTACGCGCGAACGTGCAACTAAATTTACGGCTGAACTAGGTTCAAATTCAAATTTGATCCGGGTTCAAAGTTAAATGACGTTGGTGCAACGCACCCTAAATGAGTTAGCTGTGCATCAGCCGTTTGTTTGACCTGGGTCCCAGGACATACTGGGATACAGGGCGATGAACAGGCGGACCAGCTAGCAAGACAGGCAAGCTCTATAGAATTCATAGGACCAGAACCGTCATTGCCGATCGCACACACTGTGGTTAAAACGGCAATTAGGGACTGGGTCCAAAAACAACATGATAAACGTTGGCAGGATCTACAGACTTGCTAACAAACGAAGGAAATGGTTGTAGGCAGATGTAAAAGAAGGGAGAGAGATCTACTAGCCTTGCCTAGACGGACTCTCAGACTTGTAATAAGTATTTTGTCAGGTCATGCGGAGCTTCACCGACACTTAAGTATAATGGGGCTGTCTAGAGACCCATTCTGTGAATGTTGCAGTGAGGCAATCAAAAGTGCTTCACACTTCTTTTGCTACTGTAATAAGTTTTTCTCCATAAGGAATTTGATACGGGGTAAACCATGTTTACACCCTAAAGATATCGATAATGCGACAGTTGGGGATATAGTGAGATTTATTAGAAAGTGTCACAGATTCCCAAGTACTTAATTGTAACTAGTGTTTTGTTGGGGATGGCTGATGAGCCCATATGGCGACTTAAGTCTATGGGGCAGTATTGCTGCCCTGCCCCGCATTGGAAATTGGAATTGGAAATAAAGTCATTCAACATCCTGTGACTTCTGCCCTGCCTCCGTCTCAGTCCAGGATCATAAACTTGACAATATCATGAGAACAGAACATCTACTAGTACCTGATATGCTTAAATAAATAACAAAGCTTTTATTGCGGATAATTCTAGACTAAATTTCAAGCACTCGCCAGCAACTTCTTTCAAAGGTTTACAATACAGCTCTGTTGGAATGTTTTCAATTTCCGTTCAGTGTTAATTTAATTCTTTATTAAATCTGGTGTTCAGCTCAAAATTCAGGGACTTCTGTTATTTCTATTTTTGGCACACAGCTTCATGCTGTGTTACAGATACTGTCAGACTGTCAACAGTTCAGTTGAAAAATAATAAAAGATACCGTTTCTTCTGCAAAATGTAATACAATTCATCACTAGTAATAGTGCACTATTTGTTAAGTCAATTAATTTCAATATTAGTTCATTTACTTGATTTTTGCATATAACGACCAAAGCTGCACACTCAAGCAGAAAACAACACATATAAAATGGCAAACCTCTGCTATTACTACAGAATGGTCCAAAAAACAGCACAAAGTTTACGATGCCATAATTTTGCAATCTTACGTCACAGAGTCATGCGGTTATCAACAAAATGTTCTGAAAGAAACTGCTTATGACAAAAGGCCAACAACAGTGTAATGTACAACTGAGTGTATTAAGGTTAATTTTAACGATATGCACTACATAAATTACTTACTTACTAGTTGCAAAATTATGGTGTTGTGAACTTTTCGCTGTTTTTCCGGACCATCCTCTATATGATTTACAGACCTACAAACTGGTCCTTCAATCCAATATCACGTGACGTCCAACGGCAGAATCCACACGCCAGATAATACGCTTTGCGTGGCATGGCATGACCTTCGGCGTCTGTAGAGCTGACATTTGTGGCTCTCACAGATAATGTGTGCTGGCAACTGGGACAATCATAGCAACCTGGACACCTGAACACACGTTATCAAACAACATTTAACACAAATATCGTACATAGAAGATGCAAAATTAAAAAAAAACTAGAAATATGTTCTGTGGACCGAGGTATCCGTCCCATTGCCACGCTATATAGCCTAGCAGCTGCGTTTCAGTGTTTGATGCTCTTGTGAGCCTGCAGCCAATTTTGTCTTTGAATAAAAATGATTCGTTGCCATGACAACAGAGGTCTTCAGGGGAAAATTAAATGACACCATCAGATAGCCCGGGCCCGAAAATAGAGGAGTAGGTGAAAACAGTGCTCAATTATTTTTCATGGGGGCCAAGTTTAGTCAAATTTTGTCTCAAAAATTCGTTGCCATGGCTACAAAGATCAGCAGGGGAGGAATTTCAATGACATCATCAGATAGCCCGGACCCATAAATAAGGGGGTAGGTGCAAAGAGCACGCAATTATCTTTCACGGGGGCTGAGTTATAGTCAATTTTGTCCCAAAATTCATTGCCATGGCAACAGGGGTCGGCATAGGAGAAATTTAAATGACACCATCGGATAGCCTAGGCCCAAAAATAAGGGGGAGGGTAGGTGCACACAGGGTGCAATTATCTTATACGGGGACCGAGTTATACTGCTTTGAAATCTCCATTGGCTGTAAGGCAAAATTCTGCAACATTTGAATGGTTGCTATAGCAACAGGGATCGATAACGGGAAATTTAAAAAACACCGTTAGATTGCCCGACCCCGAAAATAGCGGGGTAGGTAAACACAGTGCAATTATCTTTTACAGGACCAAGTTATACCGGTGTGAAGTCCCCGTCAGCCGTAATGCAAATTTTTTAAAATTGGGGAATAAGGGAAGAAACCATCAGATTTTCATTGCAAACTCAATCTTACTCTTCGGACCCGGAATCACTACAGTACAAAATTTCATCAAAATCACATCAAAATTGTGGCTGTAGAAGTGTTCACAGACCGACTGACAAAATGACAGACAGACGCAAGTGATTTTGTAACCTGTCCCATGCTATGCTATAGCAATGGGACAGATAAAAATGAAACAAGACTATAAACCATTATGCAGTATGTAAATGTTCCCATCAAGTGTCACCTGCTAACAAGCAAACATGAACTCATTCAAATTATAACTCCTTTATTTACAAATTTTATACCTACATAGAACTGATGGAAGGCTGAGTTGACCTTGGTGTTGGTTATATACCGTGATGGTTTACCTGTCTGCAGACAGTCACCCATTCAGGAATTAATCACTTGACAACGATCTGACCAGGAGCTGAACCCATGACCTGTCCATCGTAAGTCTAACACTGTTGGTACACTATCAAGCTACTGACAAATGTTTTCGCAAACACACAGTAGTATCTTCTCATGTACCTGTTTTTCTTTGAAGCTGTTTCAGGTGCTAATGACAGCATAGATTCCAGACAGTTAGGACAATAATGTGAATCAACCTAAGCCACAAAACATGGTGCAAAACTGCTTTAATTCTCTTGCCATCTGTAAAAAACCTGCAGGACAAAAAAAACAGAAGTGATAAAATCAAAACATTGCAGCAGTACTTAGCTAATTAATCAAGAAGTTTGTGGGCTGTGGTAAAAAGCTGATCGGGATATGTTGCGTCAGGATTAAGCAAACGTTAGCGGTAGGGTTAGCCTTAGACAAGATAAGCTGTATATATAAGTTAGTCTTAGCGTCAGGCATAAGCTTAGGAATAGGGGAGATGATTAAACTAACAAATCACAATTACAGTGTTGTCTGTTCCAACATCCGCAGATCCCCACATCCGCTTTTTACCCGTACCCGGGTACCTTCCTAGAAACGTTTCATTCATCATTCAGCTACCTCGTGTGAAACGCATCCAGCAGAGCGGAGTTTGAGGCAATATCGACAGAAATACAGATAGCAAAGAGGTGCGGCTGCGTCGCCCGACTTGTACAAAACTCGATTCACTACCATAAAACTCGCCATCACAGAAAGACACAAAAATAAACACACAAATAAATCGTACCCATACCAGAGCAGTCTTATAATTGAATCGTACAGATGTTGTTTTATTGATTTATAAATAGGGGTGTACAGAGTTTTGTCAACAAAATAAACAATTATCCGTAATTATTTGCAACACCTGTCAAAATATATAATAAAACATGTATATAAATTAAATTTGCATACCGAATTTATGCGACTAAAATTTAAACTGTTACGTATGCTTTCAAATTAGTCTAAAACTTTTATCAGGCTTTAAATTCACACCCCCGAATGTTGATATGTTGGAATGGTCCTTCTGATTTACATATTCATTAACCGTTTAGACGTAAACAACGTCAAAAATAAATAAGTAATTTATACATCGCGACAAGACTCGAGAGTAGACAGAAACTGCAGTGACAGTTGCGGTGTTACCGTGAATAGAACGCAGAATAAATTGACACGTAGTGCAGGTAATAAGATAAATGAAACGTACGCACTATTAAAAACTGAAATACTCAGAAACTAGTAAAGTTAATCGAAACACTTTTTGTGGTACCGTTTTAAATGTCCCCTTGATTCACGTTTCCCAACTGCACTCCCAAATGCTGGCAATTTACGTTACAATTATCGCAAATTGTAGCATCTTGCAGACATGGTAGCAAAATCTCACCAAAGCCCACGAAATCCTGAAACAAAAAATATAATAAAACGGTATAAACCGAACTTTCATTAGTCCTTAGTGACTAGTCTTTTTTGCTTTATACATACAAGTGAAGTCGGCTAAAGAATGCCAACACAAACATATCATTTACGCATGTAAAGAATAATTTATCACTAATATTAGATACTTTTTTTCTTACTAAATACTTAGTTTGTTATCTCAGTAAATTGTTCTCACTGCCAGTTGTGTACAGGCACGTCGAGAGGGTGGAGTAGGGGAGTTAAGCTACCCCGGGCCCTGCGACGTTTGGGGGCTCCGCCGTCGCTCAGAAATACAACAAGAAATTTGAGCACAGCTCACGAAACGCGCGAAAGCCTATAGCATTTCCAGTTCAGTACTTATAGTTTCGAAAATCGCATATCACTTGGACTCGGCCTATCGGGACCATAATACACATCGGCCATAGGCGCGTGTGGCGTAGTCGACGGTGGCGCCTCCTTGTGAATGATATAGACTTGCGCAGCCCGATATCGCGAAAAAAATCCGTAAAACCCTCTATTTTGGCGTTCAAGGTCATCCAAGGTCATTGAATTCAGCGCCAATCGACAGTCCGTATACTATTTCCTATTAGTGATTAAGGCCTAGGTGATTAGTGACCTAGGCCTTATCTCGCACCGTTACTGAGATACGAGTTATAGGCCAAAAATCGCAAATTTTGACCACCCCCCTCTCATTTAGCGACCTCGTTCGCGGTGACCCCCTTTGAATTTATGAAAAAGCTTTACGGTTCCTGAAACTAGAGTCTTCCAGGCAGCCGATGGTGAAGATTTGGAGATCCTAGCTTGAACCGTTTTTGCCTGATCCACCCGTGTGACAGACGGACGGACAGACAGAATTGCGATGGTTAAGACGCGCTAAAAGCATAGCTGCTTTTGCGCATAAAAATATACCACAATGCACCATTTTGAAAAGAAAAATTCAAAAATTTTTTGCCTAGAGGGGCCCTGCAAGAATGTTTCCCCAGGTCCCGCTGTGGCTCTCGACGAACCTGGTTGTATATATCTTGATCTGGCATCATTTTTGGGCCGACCACTAAGCTGTATATATATATATATATATATAAGCTTAAGATCAGCCCTTTGTCCTGATAGTCGTCCTTAACGGATGTGTTGTGGCTAAACGGTGCAGGACAGAGCCTAGGTTGCTATTGATCACTAATAGGAAGTCATACGAATTACCTGCAAATCATCGACCTTGGATAACCTTCAAGGTCTGTGACAACCACTGCAGTCGGCTTTACCCTAGCGACAGCTGGACTTCTTGTTGCTCTGAGGTTCTATGGCTTTTGCATTTGTCTCAATCAACATTGATGCCTTGTTTACACAGGGTTCCCATACTTTTAGTGACATAAAATTCGAAAACTTGTCTTGGAGCCTGCCAATGTCTAAATATGAAGACAAAGAGCAATTACTTACTGTACATACAGAGTGTAATCCAATGCACAAAGTTCTTCATATATTGTACAGAATGTCAGATATTTTGAAATTTATCTCGTCATCGTATTTCAGTAAGTGTCACACTAGTGCTTATTTCAAATGGCAAGTACATTCATGAACTATAGCATTATCATTTTCCAGGACTATCCAGGGCCTGGAAATCAAGGAAAAAATCCAAGAGAGGCAGGAACCCTATTTACATCACTGGCACACAATCTACAAACGTTGCTTGCTTTATATTCCACGTTTTCTCAGAAAATCACAGACACATCATTGCCAACTGATATGATGTAACTGCAGTTTTTACACAAAAGAACAGAAACTGCCACATACTAGTTTATGTGTAACACAGATAAAATTACTGTACAAATGACACAAATTCCACTTTAAAGCTCAAGGACTAATCAACCAGATTATAAATTTACATGCAATTCATGACATAAATACAAATAGACATCAAAGAAACATCAATGAAGTAGAACCATCACATGGCAAGCAAATTATACACATACTGTGCCTCACAAACTGGCCTACTATGTATTGTCACAATATAACACACAGCTATATCCCAACGTGTCGTAGCTTGATGGTGTAATGGTAACGGGCCGGACTGGTAACCAAAAAGTCCCAGGATCGACTCTGAGCCGGGGCACTGCCAGGTAACAACCCTGGGCAAGTTGTTCACACACACACGTGCCTCTGTTCACCAAGCAGTATAATTTGGTACTGTGGTCAAAGGGTGGTGATGCCCCAAGGCTGGGAAGTTAACCGTAGGTCTGGCGTCGCACTGGCCATGCGTTACGGACTCAAGTGGTTTATCCACCTACGGGCTCAGTGACTCACATATAGGAAATGAGCACCCCACTTGTGCTCCTGATGGGACACAGCCTGGTTTTTTGCATATCCCAACGAAATCACATATTATTACGAAGCGAGATCAAATTTTGCATGTGTCTTCAAACATACAAACTTCATAGAACATCAACACAATTCAGCATTGAAATTAATGCAGCATTTTCAGTGTCGAAAACATATCCCAAGAAATGAAAAAAAAACAGTCATAAAAACTGCTATTTTCACATAGTGACCACACTCCAAAACTGTGACACTTTGCAGTTACCAATAACAGAATGTTACAGCAATAATAGTCTTACAATTCAATTTCAACTATTATGCCAATTCTATACAAACACCAGTGCTGGCCCAGACATAGAACCAACTATACAAAGTGTTTCCCAACATATCCCTTACTTCTGGCCAATTTTCCAATTTTTCCAGCACCTGTCAAAATCATTCTACATAAACAAACTTTCCAGCAAAGTGGTCGCCTTGTTACCAGATGCAACTATTTACAGACAAATGTCATGCTTCCCATTAATAGCAAATTAAATGTCTTAAAAGGGATGGCCAGGCTGAGTTGACCTCAGGTTACATCAATGAGTTGGGTGTCTATAATTTGAAGGTTCGATAGTCCGAAGGTGTAAACTGCCACATACATTTTCACTGACTCTAACCCTAACCCTAAGTATCTTAGTTGAGAGGAAATGTGGAGATTGAGGCAACGTCTGCAGAAGAGTATAGGAAACGAGAAAAGCCCTGCTAAAGCAAATGGGAACGTGCAACAGCCGTAGTGCATGTATGAAAGCCCAGTAAAACAAAGTCTAAGGCTGCGTTCACACAGACACGAGTACTGTACGGGTACCCCGTATACGAGTTCCGGCAAACACAAGTTTGCATGTATTTCAATGGCGGCCGTTCACATACGTACGAGTACGGGTTACCTGTAAATTTCACTTGTACGAGTAGTTTCTGTGCAGGTCGTGTTT
>Ga0209454_1001689_pt1 | contig 14183 bp, 5 predicted proteins | sample WorMetHERISLAND1_2_FD_187400 | JGI IMG/M metagenome (GOLD analysis project Ga0209454, IMG submission 187400) | Marine gutless worms symbiont microbial communities from Max Planck institute for Marine Microbiology, Germany - Olavius geniculatus... | ecosystem: Host-associated > Annelida >...
GGACGCCATATGCATAGCCCCATCTAAGGTTACCCAAATGATTTTTGCTGTTTTAGAGGACTGATATCATCACATCGTCCTTACACACAGTTGTAAACTGGTAAGTTTTTTACATATATCTTCATAACAGTGCTAGATAGACGCATGGTCACTATGGACAAGACCATGCGTCTATCTAGCACCGTTATGGAGATATGGCGCCTCAAAGATAATGGGGTCACGAGTTTGACCTTGTGGGGTCACGTGACGTGATGACGTCAGTTGCACGGTTAATGCTGTCGGCACCGCTATTTGTGGTGTAAAAAGAAAAAAAACTAGAAAGCAGTTAAAAATACAGGAGAAAATAATGCGCGCGAGGAGTACATTAGATTGGTCACAAACTAAAATAATTCTTGTCTTATTTTAAAATAAGTCATTTATTTACCTATGTTTCACTTGCAAACCGCAGATTTATCACTCCTTGCTTTTGTTTTTGCTTTTGTTTATGATTATCACCAGTTTATGATACGTCTAAATCGAAACACAGGTGAATGAACCGAATAGAATAATTTCGACCCAACTCTACCGCAGGTGCGCTCGTGAGTCTGGCTAACACTTTAAAGCTAACGCCGTCATTGAAGGGTCGTGTGAAAAGATGCGACTTGTCGGTCATGAGACAAAATTATGACGAGAGATGAGCGGTCAAAATGCTGCAACGTGATAACAGTTGTCTGAGTTTTGCAGCAATTGTGTGTTTTCTTCCAGCTTCGTTCAGGTTTTTGTTTTTTGCTTATTTTTTTAGCTTACTTAATTTAATTCAGAAATAGACACTAGCTCTCTTCGATTTTTGCGCCTTTCAGTTTCCGGCATAAGACCACAAATCAACCACCAATCGAAAATGTCAGTGAAATTCGGCTTAATGATTATATACGAGTCCGGTTGACTTTTTAAAAATCACATATAGTAATTTTCGTTTTATATTTATATATATATTTACATTTATTGATTTATTACAAAATACTGCATAAAATATACAAAAAATACTGTTTTTTTCTTCGACAGTAAAATGACGCAGACATATGCAATTTAGTTGTAATGATGGTAAAGTTATTTTTTATTAATTAACAGTCGTTTGATTGTTTGTTATAATTTGTGGTTTTTATTTGTTCTTATATTTTACTATTAATTTTTGTTTTACCTGACCGTGTCTATTAAAATAAAATTTAAAAACTTGTTAAAATAAACTTGAAAACAAACACAAGTTGTTCTTTAAGTTGTTATACTGTTATCGGGTAATGCTAGTACAGTTCGACAACTGACATTATAGACCTAATTTTTAACAAACAAAATAATCAAGATTTTTGGTTACCTGCTTTTTATCTGTATACTTTGCGCTTTTTTGCCAGCATTGTAGTGGATTCTGATAGTTTGTATATTTTTTGATATAATTACGAAATTTTGCAAATTGCAAAAATATGTGCGTTTTATTAGTCTACGTTGACTTTTATTCATTACGTTCTCATACAGCAAGTTCTAACAATCAAAAAACTGCTAGCTTGACTCAATCTCTGGCTTAAGCTTTGTAGTTAACTTATTGTTATACCTTAATATCTACTTTTGTTCAAACAAACATCGCAAAAATACGATGCATTTCAATTAGATTTGGTTAGAATTTCGTTAAAATTAACGTTTGTCATTTCTCTACATAGGCCTACACATATTAAGGGAAAGACGATTAAAGTGGCTAGAACATGACATTGTGCTGCGGATGACAGATGATGAAATCACGAGTAATAGCAAAGTGGCAAGAGATCAAGATAAAAACAGTAGGCCCTAGAAGAAATAGAATGGACTGCATTGAAGAAAAACTCAGAAAAACTGATGTGTAACCAAGTTCAGAAAAAACACCAGAAAGACAAAAAATAACACGGAATGACATTGCAGAGAGCAGAGAACATCAGAGGGAGTACTGTTGCTAACACTGGCATCAGTTCTAAATGTACCAGTAATACTGTAATAAAGGTTTTACGTTTTTTTTTATTTGTGCTACATTTTAAGTTTTTTAACGTTTTAATCTTCTATCAGCGTTTTTATTTAAATAACGTTTATTGAAAATTTTATCAAAAACTTTGAAAAGCATTTTTTAAACCACAAAATTAATCTAGTGAGTAGTGATAATCTGATTTAAGTTTTTTCTCTCTCTCTAGTTTCAGCTGTATACTGTTTCTTCAGCATTTGGCATTAGCAAAAAATGTAAACAAATTAGGAATAACGTTTTTATTTAACGTTTTAAACGTTTTTTGGTTATTTTTGCCAAGCTCTAAAAATGAAAAATGTTTTAAAAATATTTTTAAACGATTATTGCATCTATAGCATTTATGGCTGAAAACAGCAGGACAATAAAAACTTGACCTGACCTAACCTGAGATGTATTTAATTTATTATGTGTTTGTATAGCGTATTTTTGTTTATTAACATCGTTATCTGTACTATCATTACTAATAAAATCACAAGATTTGATAGTTTATAGAAATTTTGACGACTAATATACGGTATTTATTCAGCGCAGTTATTATCGAGCGTGGGCGGCATCACTGAAAGCATTGGGCAAAGCGGGTATTACAGACGTGGCGTTATCTGTGGGTCTGTCTGTCACACTCATACGCTAAAGTCGGCGGCCGAAATGAGATTTCACGTAACAAAGAATCTCGTAGGATCTTAAGTGACACTGGAGGTCTTTTAAACTTTAACCGGGGGGGGGGGGTTCTGGTTGAAACCTCTTGGTCTAAATTTGCATTTCAAGTTGAGGATTAACCGTTATGGGTTTCGCAGCGATAGGCCTACATTGCTGAATAACTTCGGCCCTTGTTGCTGTTGTTCTTACTGCTGTTGTTGAACATTTCAATTTTAGTAGAAAACGAATAAAACGCGGTGAATTCGTCGAAATCGGCAGACGACATGCAGACGCGCGAGCTTCCGACCTCGGCGACTAGTCAATTCAGTCTTGTTATACAGATAGCCAATTGCATAGTCGCAAAGGTATCGGCATCTTGTGACGTCATCACGGTCATCATCATTATCAGCAGCAGCAGCAGACAATGAAACAAGTGTAACGGTTAGGACGTGGATTTGCGATCTCGAGGTCCTTTGTTCGACTTCCGGTCGGGACGCTATCAAGTGGTTAGTACTTGGATGACTGACTGTCTTCGGACAGCAGCTAGCCTAAACCATCTCGGTATATAACCAACACCAAGATCAACTCAACCTTCACTCCATCCAATATAGGTAAATAAGTACCGGTCTGTCTGGCTGGGGTTATGGTGGATCGCGTTCACTAATGTCCGGTTTGTGATTATATGTGGCAGGTGACGCTCCGTAACTTTGAGATGGCTCTCCTATGCAAATCTATACCATTTAACCATTTTAACCATTCAACAGCCGGTGAAGCAGAATGAGTTAGATGCGGAAGTTAGAAAAAGTTAAGCGTAGTTAGCGCGGTACGTCGGCGCTGCGCGTTCTTTCGTCTACGCGATGGATAATGACAATACACGTAGACAAAGAAGGCACAGCGCCGATGCGCTGCCATGCTTCCAAGCTAACACACGATAAGATTCGCCCGTTCTTGTTTTTCCCTTAATTCCGTATACGGTAACTAAAAAATGCCTTTTTATTCTAATTCCGCAATGGACACGGAACAGAAATACTGTCCAAGTTATATTGCTTATCGTATTTGCCATGCTCTGTGCTGCGAAATGAGCATAAACAGGAAGCGCCACAAAACAGTAAATGCCAAATACCAGTTCCAACTGTATTAATTGGCATTTTAGCAAATTAGTATTAATTCCAAGTAATTAGAAAATTGCCAGTTGCCAAGCAGTTTCGTCTTTAATTACTCGTGACAAAAATAGGCCTAGCAATGCAGAAACAGCATGTATATACACAGACCACGATTGATGAATCCTTGTAATCTATGTTTTAGACTTCAAAGTTCACCTTTTCAAGTAGACCTGAACAAATTAATAGTCAGGTCCAGTCAGGTCCAAACAGTGCCGAACATGTTCAGTTCAACAGTTTAAACTTTAAACTAGAGCTGTCTAGAAAAAAGCGTTTAAAAACGAAATTATTGCTACTAGGAGTACGACATCAGTGTAATACGTAAAGGTTCAAAACATTACGTAAAACATGCAAAAGGCAATACTTTTTAATTACTTTACCGCAATGACAACGCTTTAAACGACATCAGACAACAATATTGTGATCCCCAAATCTGTTAAAGTAAAAATAACGAATGTAACGAAATATTAAATGTCGTAATTAACGAGCGGACAAATCAAAGAATCATGTCTATATGAACCAGTATGTTCATCGTCGCAGTCAGCATGAGCTTAGTTAACATTAAGCCTGAAAAAGCTGCTGTGTTGAGACAATTCAACGAAAGTCGCATAGGAAAATAAAAAAAAAATAAACTACACAACCAAACATACCAAACACAACGCAGCGACTAAATCTACGAACTCCGTTTGGCAATAAGCTAAAACAGCCAGAAAAATCGCATCAAATGAAAAAACAACATAAGTTCTAACTAACTACATGGTGTTCAAACAAAAAGGTACCCTTTTTTCTTTCATACAGTTCAGTCAAATAACAATGAATGCCAAAAAATTTGTAGCGCCTGTTGGAACAAATACACACATTTGCTAAAAATTTCATTTACATTAATTGTTAGGCCTATAGGCCTATGTTTGAGTTACGGAGGAAAAAAGAGTGCCTTTTATTTGAACACCCTGTATAATTACTCTTCTTTTGGAAGTTGTGGTTAAAGTCGCGCCAGACAAAAACCACCCTGTAGGCCTAAATAGCCATTGAACCGTGGACGTAGTTTCTCTGGCGGCCTTCCCCTGGTGTTTCATCACATCGTACAATGTATTCTGTTTATATGTTTTGCACAAAATAAATTACGATAAGGACAGTACGCAATCCATGCACGCCTTGTATGTACCATAAGAGCGCAAACTGTAAATTGCTCAAACTATCACACCACTGGCATTTATGTATGTAAAAAATTATGGCCCCGAAGCCAACACTGATACACAACCATCTCGGCAATTTTTGTTACGTTTATCTGTCGTAAATGTACCGTCGTTAATTTATAAAATGATTTGTAAAAAGCGTCAACGAAAGGGCAAAAACGTGAACCGTTGAACTGATCTCTATGTATAATAGCTCATCGTCGCCAGTACAGTGACGTCACAGCCAAACTGATGACGTAAACAAAGTGCGTGCTGACGTCACGGAAACCGGTGGAGCGCAACGCTTCCTTTGCGGCATCTGCACAAACGCGCAGTAAACGGCAGTGTAGATACACGGCATTAATATACAGCGATAAACTAGACTGTCTAAGGCTAAGGCTGTCCGCGGTAGCCTATGTGGCATGCTGCGGTATTTATAGCAAAGACGTCAGCGTAGGACAATAGCTATCGCCCTAGCTGGGCTTGTTTAGCAGCAGCCAGTAGCAGCAAGTAAAATGGTAAAGTATCCAAAAATTCGGTTCTGCGACCTTGATCTATAACATGAAATTCTATAAAGTTCTTGCAGTTGTTGAGATATACATGTTCGTGCAAAATTTTCTCAAGCTAAGTGCAGCGGTTCATGAGTTATCGTGTTAAGAAAAAAAAACTTTGCGACGATGCTGCAAATAATACTGTCATCGCTACCGGAAACGGTAAATATTGTAGTACAGCCACGCATGCCCAGCAGTTGTAACGATCACAAATTGTTTAGCAAACCGGCAGAATTAAGATATGTTTATACCAAACGAAATGAACTAAATTGAACTCCAGATCATTCTCAATAAGCAGGCCTTCATTCTGCTTTATTCTCAAGAGTTTTTTTTGTTTAGTTATAGGGTGTTTACACGATTGAGCAAACATCGAAAAACGTCGAGCAAACATTGAGCAAACATCGAGCTAGCTCAAGCAGGCTTATTGGAACCCCGCCCCCTGGCTCAAATGTAGGTCTAGGCTTAGGCTCTTAGTCCACAGCTGATCACGTGTTATATTATGCCTTCCAATTACAACCCGCCCGCCCTCCTAATTAGCATGCTAATTACCATAGAACGTAGAGCTAGCTGCTCGATGTTTGCTCGACGGTGTAAACACCCTATTAAGTTCTATCGCTCTGTAGACGGGTCCGACGAAACACCGCACCGGACCTACCGCACCAAACTTCCTGTGCGGTAGGTCCGGTGCGGCCTAACCCTAACCCTAATACCCCGTTTACACGATCCAGCTAACGTCCAGCAAACGTCGAGCAATTAGCACGCTATTTTGAATACATTTGCTGGACGTTTGCTGGATCGTGCAAACGGGGCATAACTCTAACCGTTCGTCGGACCGCTGTAGACTGCTTAATGGGCGCGGCCTAACTAAATCTTCTCTGTCTTGTACTAAGTGCCTAAATTTCGTACGTGTGTTTAAATACTGTACATGTTTCTGTTTCTGCCATTTATGGTGAAAAAACATGCATGTAATAACAATAATCAGCATCAGCAACTCCCGCATCATCCACAAGATTACAACAACGTCGTCGTCATCATCAGCTGCTTAAGCGGCAGCTTTGAACTTATGTAAACAAACGATGAACAAAATGAGAAAGTTAAATTAATAGTCAAAAAACGTTATAGCGTGAACTATATTCCCTGAAATCCACGTAAACTCAAGCAGTGGATTCACGTAGTGACAGTAAAATAAATGTAATCTTTTAAGCTCAAGAACAACTTAATAATGGGACTTACTCAAGTGCTAAAATTATTCACTTATTTATTTATCAATTTAATATGTATCCAATTATGCAGCTGTTGGCAGCACGCAGTTCTTGGGCAGGGTGCGGGTGAGTTATAAGTAAGTAAAAATGGTGTTTGAAGTCTGACCTCTAACAAGGGCAATGGTATGTCTGCTGGTGCCAACGTGGTTGCTAGAGACGAAGGTGTAGTCACGGAACATCTGTGGAAAGACACGTCCAAATTCTAGCTCTAATACCGTCTCATTGCCTCCCTGTGACATCAGCAGCCGCATCATTCATTAGTCAACATAATCAGCATCAACATCGTCATCATTGTAAAGACTTCTACTAGACAAATAGCGCATATAAAACGAGGCCACTTTGTTTCACCATTTGTAACTTCAAAAATATTGAATTTAAAGAGATCGGCATCAAATTTGGCACAAATCAACTTAATTTCATTTTTAGCGATAATTCCTTAAAATTTTTTTTAAAAATAGGAAGATAAAATGGCTGTCTAAAAATGACGATAACCCCTGACAAGCGCCATAGATTTTCAACTGCAATGTCGTGTTTTGCGATGCATCGAAAAGACGACTGCAAAATGCCTGTATTCCTTTAATTTTGTACAGACTTTGTGGCAGTGTGCAGAGCATCTTCATGACCGCAAATAGGTTTCTTCACAAGTTCGATGCTTTCCAAATTCCGATGTGCAAATTAATCGCGGACAACCACTGCCTTTCGGATACTATTTGTTTTCCAACGGTGATTCAAATTATGCTATGCTGACACTTCATTCAGTTGTCCATTTTTCAACTGCCTGCATTAAAAATGCTTGAAGTGTTGGCCCACTATGTGAACACAGGCAAGGAGACGCTTTCTCCATTCATTGACAGCAGTATCGATAATGTTCTGCTCCAGACCAATCCAGGCTGTACCAGTCGCTTCTTGACTCTTCAATTCTTCCTAAACATCATCTAGTAGACACACTGCTGCATGACAGTCAAACCTAGTAACAAACCGGCTGTTGGGGTTCACAGATTAGGATAGATGGAATTAATCGACGTTTATTCATTCATTTTAACACGTATTATGCTTGATCTGATTTCCCCAGGTAATGCAAAAGCAGACGCAGGGTGACATGACAACTAAAACATTTATTTAATAGCTAGTTGTGTTAAAAATATTTCTGCTAAATATTATTAAAATCTGCTAATCCTTATTCAAGTTACGATCGATAATGTCGGTGATGTTTTTTCAGGTTTTCTGTTTATTTTACCACATATTTTGCTTGATCTGCTTTCCCTAGGTAGTGCAGAAGCATATCTTGGGTGAAATGGAAAACTGAACTGTCGTTTGATGGAAAGTTGTGTCAAAAATATTCATACCAAAAATTATTAAAATCTGAGAATTGGTTTTCAAGTTACAGTCGAAAATGTCGGGGATGTTTTTTGGGACACAGTGTAGTAGGCTATATATTTTAGCGGCAAGCCTCGTGGAATGCCGGTATAAACTAACCTGTCGCAGGTACGCCATGTACTCGTCGTCACGGTCAAACTTGACTCCTGGCGGCCAGTCTGAACGCGTGGTGGGTCTCAGACGCTGACGTCCGTCCCAGCTGATTCCAGCGTCTGTGACAGGAGAACCTGACAAAACGTGGCAGACCAGTTTGACACTTCGCTCATAAACCGCAGCCAGCACTGACCAAGGACACTTCAGCACCGGAGGAGCTGCAACCACAATACAATCACTGTCATGATGATATACCAATCAATCGTTCCGTTGGCATGATTTGAGTGTTTGATTTACGCCCCCCCCCTAACTCATTTTATGTAGCCCTATGAGTTCTCTCAACACTGGATATAATTTGATAGATGATTTGCGCTGGAAAACTGGCCCCTGCCAGCTGCCTCTAATAGAATAATAGCTAATAGCTTAGTCTAATAGAATCAAAACTGTTTTAAACGGAACTGAAATAGGAGAAATGGAACACAGGTGCTTCAATGTAAAATACATGTATATTCAGCATGCATGATTGCAATAAATGTGTGACTTTCACAGCTTTCCGTTGCAATGAAAATGTCAAATATATAGCGCCACAGAATAAACCCAAGAACGCCATTTCGAGGTAAAAAAAATTTTAAAATTTCTGGAGTAAGACACCCCAGGCCAGATTTTTTCCACCGAAAAAAGACACCCCTCCCTGCATCCCAACTTTCGGAGCCTTGATTCTCTAGCCTTCGACCCTTGACTTGCTTCCCACTTTGAAATAGCTTCTGCGCCGCCGCTGCTTCAATGCACCTATCAGTCTTTGCTCGTCTTAGGCCATAGACACTGCCTGTACATAACAGCGAGCGTCATGCATCACTGTATCAGCGACGTAAATTCCTCGTGACGATCGATAGCCTAAGCTTAATAAGGCCTATACCACTGAATAGTTGCTGACTGACAAAACCACCTTCTGACGTGCGTGGGCGTGACTTGCCATAACGTCAACATGAGCTTATAAAATTAGTTGCAGGTATTTTGGAGGTGTAAGCTTAGCAGCTATGATTCGTGATGTTTTGTTTTTACCTATACTGCACACCCAATACCCATGGGTATAAAGGATTGGTCGCTTACTGTATCGAAAGCAGTTGTTATACGAATTCGCAGTTTGCCACAGACATCTAAAACGAAAGAAATGAGTTTGCGAATTTGGTGGGCGATTATAGTTTGCTGGTCGGCGGCAGTCGGCCGTTTCGCCGACGCAGAAGCGATTAGTGAAACAAAGTTTCACATCGACGGAAAGGTGAACGTGAAACTAGTTAGAGGAGACGCAGATGGCGATGAAAATTGGTTTCAAGAAGCAAGAATATTTGTCGATACTGCTCAGCATATTGGCATCCTAAAGTAAGCGATTCGCGAATTCCCTATATTATTTCTTCTTTAGTAATAGGTTTAATTTTCATTTGTAATCGAAACAAACTTCTAAACAGCATCATCGCGGTATCGAGTATACTATCTTTCGCTTCTTACTACCTTTACTGTCTAACGAGTCGTTTAATCAGACGTGCCTGTGTAGGCGCACGTGGTCTAGTGGTTAGTTTCGATTCGTAATTTCAACTTACGGTTCGATTCTCAACGCGGGTCATTTGCAAGCAACCTTGAGCAAGTTGCTAACCTACTGCGTGTTCATGTCAACTCAGCCTCCTACCCTAAACGAGACAAGAAATGAGCAGTAGCTTGCGGGCTATAAGAGGTGAATGTCTAGTGCTGATGATTAAGGCGGCGGTATGTTTGCTTGCTGCAAAGTGCAAACTGCGGACCAAATTGTTCGCTGACGTAGGCAATGGACGGCCACATAGTGCGCTGCGGTATCGTTAGCTCATGCCAATCAGCTGCCACTTGTCCGGAGATTGCAAAGCGCTTCTGGTCGCGATTCATGTAAAAAGCGCTACTGTTAGTTACCGGGCTCTTTATCTGTATTATACATAAAAAAAACTGCAAGCAATTCATTTAATGTTGTATAAGCGCTGATGTAAAACGGCAAAAATCAAAAAGTATAAACCCGAACTAATGTATAAGCTTAGACATTTAATATGTTCTCAGCAGCCAGATATAAATGTCTAAGCTAATGCACATCGCTTATACAACAGCTTGTTGCTATCGCACAAGCCGTGACAATAATTTGGCCGCATTGTGGCGTGCCTCTAGGCCGGACGGCAGATTCCGAATCAGCAATTTACCGGCCGGTTCGTACGTGGTTGAAGTAACGCATCCACGCTACTCGTTCGAATCGATTCGCGTCGACATCAACTCGCGTGGAAAGTGTCGAGCGAGAAGACTCAACCGTCTACAACCGTCGCAGATCGATCAACTGCCGTATCCGCTCAGATTCGTCGCCAGACAAAAGATTGACTACTTCCAGAAACGCAACAGTTGGATAGTCAGCGAAGCCTTGTCCAATCCGACGGTCTGTAGGCCTATGGATAGCTTTTGTGTTAAAACGACTTCCAGGCGTCACGTTATTTTCTCCGCGTAAGGCCGAAAGTTATACAGAAAAAAAAACTATATTCGATTATTCGCATCATATTTTCTTTCTTTACTTTCACTATCTGGAGCATTAGCTTTCAGTTACTTTAACGACGGATTTTGTAACAAACGAAGATGGACGGATGAATAGATATTGAACGAATGGAATCTAGATGATATTTCGTGTGGTTGAAGATATTGACTCTGGTTCTGCCGATGGTCGCGCTGCTGTTGCTGCTGAAGTTAAACCTACCGCAGTCACTCGATCCAATCGACAAAGATGACAGCCAGAACACAGGCGACAATGTGAGTGAATGCATGGTTAGTCTATTCAAATCACGTCTGCTACTTTCGGCAATATACAGCATTCGTCTAGCTATAGTCAATGCATTTACTAGTATCATACTGGTGGGTGTGGTGATTTGTCTTTTTTGTTACATCTATCGGTTCATTATTTTCATGCAAATATCATTTTCATCACCCACCACTTTGTCATTCTGGGCTCTAAACGTTAAAAAGTTTTGCGCAGTTTTTTAACAGGCTAACAGAAACCCTCCAGGCTGTCTTCATGAATCACTAAATGAGTCATCCGTTTTTCTATTTCTACTACGAATATACATTTCTGGATTTTCTGCCCGGTTCTTGCGGTCACGTGTCATCTAATTTCTTCATCGCATCGTTCGTTATGCTACGTCTTAACCGTCACCCATGCAATAAGTACTGTGTGTAGTATATTGATGTTTGTACAGCAGCGTGTAAATGGACTCGGGTTCGGTCAGTTTTGGATGCCGTGGAACGATTTTCCGATGCCCGATTTATCAGAGCTGGTTATGCGCTGGTTGGGCGATTGGCCCGATGACGAAGATAACTCAGTCTCTTCAAAGCAGCGTCAAAAACCTCGTCTGAAAAACACAGATCCTAGAACAAACTGCACAACTGCTGCTCAACATCCGAATCATTCCTTTACTGTGACAGTCGCTGCCACCAAGGATAACATAAAGTCCACGTCCAGGAGAAAGAACAAGAAGAAAAAGAAGAAATAGTGTCAATGTTCAACGTTGCTGTCGGATTACCGAAAAATAACCTTTGACCAATGGCGTGCATACGGTCAACTAGGCTGCGCAAGAACGTTAGGCCTATTAAACGTTTTGACGTTTAACATTCGAGTGACGAAGAAGCATGTCTATTACTGTTAACTCTAATATGAACATCGAGTGAGGTACTGTATACAGGGTGGTCGAGAACAGTCTACCACAAACTGGTCGAGCTAATTTTTGTGTTAATTGATTGCATGCACACGGTGTGCAAAAATGTCCACTTTCACCAAAACCGTCTTGGGGTTGAATGAGTAATCAGACAATAAACATATAAATATAACGTAAATAGCTCTGTAAAATGTGATCCTCCAAAACTAATCTTTGTACGTAAAAATAGTATCACTGACAGAAATGCACAGCTCAAGTTTTGGACCACTTGCACACTCAACTATACACAGATCAGATGAATGCGATTTGAGCAGTTTCATGAACTTGCATTATATTAGCAGGTTATAGAAATTTCATATTCGCCGACATTTGAATCACACGATATGACATGCTGAAACACGACTTTCATAAGCTTAATCGACTTCCAGTAGTTTTTAAGCAAATAATGCTTCAACACAGCGCCCGAGTTTCAAATATAGCCGCATTTCCACTGTAACAGGAACCTCGAAGTCCAATATTTTTCTTGCTATTCTATAAACCGTACATACGATTTGTGGGCATGATTTGATAGTCCGAGAGTTGCGCAATTGTTGCAGCGGGATTTGCGACAAAGGACCAACCATCGGCGTCAACGCCTCAGCTTCAGGCTAAGTCACGTAGCCAGAAATGTGAATTGGGGGTCCCTTCCTTTCACTCTTTTTCCTTACTTTTCCCTTTCTCCCCTGCCCTTACTTCTCATGTTTTCCCTTGCAGCAGTATTTGCGACAAACCATCAACCAACGTTCCCTTCCCTCCATTCCTTTCCTTAGCTTCTCTTTCCCTCCTTTTCCTCCCCTCCCGCTTCTTAGAAGTAGGACCCCTAAATTCCAGCTAAGGAATTTGGAAGAGCGCAGTGAGCGGGGTCTTGAGTGGAGCCTTAGTGGTAATCAAATTCGTTGCATAATAGCTATAAAATATGAGATCTAATGTCAACAATTTTAATAATTTCAAATGTATTTTTGAGTCCCTAGTGTCCATTTTTAACAAAAGAATTGTGTCTGGCCACTTGGGGAGGAGGACGAAGCCCCTGCCGCCCCCTTGTCAACGCCACTGGTCTGGATTCATGGGAATTACGAGCCGACCAAGAACGCCTAAATTTTTAACGTTTTGATTCATAATCACAACGACGATAATAGGCCTAGGCTATTATTACTATTTAAATATAAAAAACTTACCAGTTTACCATTACTGTGTAAGGGCAACAAAGTCACACACCCAAAACAGCAGAAATGATTTTACTAGTAAACAGAGTAATAGAACGACGAACTGGCTGCCCTTACAAACCCATGTGACGTGACCCCCATTTAACCTTTTGCACTCCCGCATTATCCCGTGAGCCAATAAATGTGTGAAATTGAAATTTTGCACTGCACTTTGTAAGAAGTCGGCCGCCGGCTCAGCAGGAATGAAGTCCTTTTGTCCTATCTCCTATAATTTCCATACGACTTAACGTTACATCACAGGCGTGAGGTAGAGCAGAAATATTAATAAGTTACGTCTATTGTAAATTTGTGATAAACCAGTATCCAATAGGCCTCTACATTAAGCCTATAGAGGCTTTCACCATCAATACTTATTGAATGACGCGTTCTTTTTTTCTCAAGTAATGTAAGCATTGAACACAGAGTCTGCGCACACGAGTGGCAAGAAACATCGTGGATCGATTTCAGTTTTTATCTGGAAATGTTTTGAGGATGATAAGATAAAGCTTAAATTTAAGTAATTCATGACATGCCAAACGTGGATAAACTGACGAAATTATGACTTCTGCAATCTGCATGAATGAATGACTTACAGCCCATGGTGATTAAGGTACCGTACACCTACATGCCCGTATATAACCAGTTGAACATCTTTATGGAAGACTGGTTTAACCAGTCTTCCAAAAGAGGTTCAACTCTTTTTTTCAATTTAACTCTTTTATAGCTACGGACCAGCGGTACATTTAATCAGCTGGAAAATATTTGTATCGCACTTCCATTGACTACGTTTATTGGCTCACGAAATAATGCGGGAGTGGAAAAGGTTAAATGGGGTCACATCACATGAGTTTGTAAGGGCAGCCAGTTCGTCGTTCTATTATTCTGTGTTCTAGTAAAATAATTTCTGCCGTTTTGGATGCGCGACTTGGTCGCCTTTACACAGTAGTGTAAACTGGTAAATATT
>Ga0209454_1001690_pt1 | contig 14181 bp, 12 predicted proteins | sample WorMetHERISLAND1_2_FD_187400 | JGI IMG/M metagenome (GOLD analysis project Ga0209454, IMG submission 187400) | Marine gutless worms symbiont microbial communities from Max Planck institute for Marine Microbiology, Germany - Olavius geniculatus... | ecosystem: Host-associated > Annelida >...
TAAGACTGGCGTCAGACACCAACGGGCATTGAGCCCACGGTTGTCGATGATGATGATGATGATGTAGCCCCAAACCCCTGAATCAATCTACTTAAAATTTGACTTGGATGATTAGGTCGGCAGTCTGACCCTATGTGCCAAAAATGGTACAAATCAGCCCAGTGGGGTTGGCGGGGCAAAGGGGTGAAATATAATGTTCAATTGGGTTATTTTTTTGTTTTACTTTTCTTGCCAAGCTCTGGAGAACACATTTTTGGGAGTATCGCCGCATTCTTTGCACTGGATGACGTGTTTCGGTGAAAATTGATTTCCTAGAAAGGTCTCAACATTTATCTTTAATATTTTTTTCCCTTAAATCCCCAAAAACCGAAAATTTTAGGCCCATTTTTGGACTTTAAAAAATACCGCTGAAAATGCTTAACAATGTAGATGCTCATCTACAAACTATACCCTTAATCGTCATCGTAGCCTCACCAAAGTGGCATAGTGAATAGGCAATGTGGCCTCGGGAATTCCAAATATGTGATTATTTTGGACCCCTGTCTACAGGTCACGTGACACGGCGCATGCGCAGTGAACTTTTGGCCCTTAACACGGGCAAATGCAAGTCCGAGGCCTTATATCTCCCTAACGGTGCAAGCTATAGACGCATGGTTACAATGGACCACCAATAAGAAACCACATATGCCGAGTCGAATGGTCCCGTGACCGATGACGTCACGTGACCCCAAAAGGTCAAGGTCCTGACTCCATTATCTTTGAGGCGCCATATCTCCGTAATTGTGCAAGATAGATGCATGGTCACAATAGACCCTCCATAGAAAGTCATCCACCGCGAGTCGAATGGTCACGTGATTGGGTTGGGTCACATTATTGCTTTTAACTCACGGTTAAATTTGCTAATAAAACAGCAAATATAAAATATAAAAAACTTACCAGTTTACACTACTGTGTAAGGGCGACCAAGTCACACCTCCAAAACAGCAGAAGTCATTTTACTAGGACACAAAGTGATAGAACGGCGAACTGGCTGCCCTTACAATCCTATGTGACGTGACCCCATTTAACCTTTATCCACTCCCGCATTATCTCGTGAGCCAATAAACGTAGTCAATGCAAATGCGATACATATATTTTCCAGCTGATTAAATGTACCGCTAGTCCATAGCTAAAAAAAGTTAAATTGGAAAACGACTTAAACGTTTTTTGCAAGACTGGTTATATACGGGCATGTAGGTACGGTACCTTAATCACCATGGGCTGTAGGTCATTCATTCATGCAGATTACAGAAGTCATGATTTCGTCAGCTTATATCCACACCTCACACGTCATTAATCGCTTAAATTTAACCTTTAGCTTGTCAACCTCAAAACTCACGAACGAACATTTCACGATTAAGAATGAAATCGATCCGCAATGTTTCTCGCCACATGTGTGCGCAAAGACTCTGTGTTCAATGCTTACGTTACTTGAGAAAAAAAGGAACGCGTCATTCAATAAGTATTGATGATGGAAGCCTATAGGCTTAATGTAGGGGCCTATTGGTTACTGGTTTATTACAAATTTACAATAGACCTAACTTCTTAATATTTCTGCGCTACCACGCGCCGGTGATGTAACGTTAAGTCGTATGGAAATTATAGGAGTTAAGACAAAAGGACTTCATTCCTGCTGAGCTGGCGGCCGACTCCATAGGTACAGTGCAAAATTTTAATTTCACACATTTATTGGTTCACGGGATAATGCGGGAGTGCAAAGAGCAAAATACGCTGTGTTTCAGAAAAAAAAAACTGTGCCAGTGTTATTTTATAAATAACTTCGTGAAACACTGATCGATTTTAGTAACATTTTTGATTTTAGCTTAAAAACGATTATCAGATGTTAATAATTTTGGATACGAATATTCCTGACATAACTAGCCATCAAATGACCGCTTATTTCTCTACCTCATCAAACGCTTGCTTAATTTATTGAACGTCATTACAGCAGTGTGTCTACCAGATAACGTTCAGAAATGTTGATGAATTCAAGAAGCCATTGGCAAAGTCTGAATTGGTCTGGAGCAGAACATTATCGATACTGCTGTTAATGAATAAAGAAAGCGTCCACATTTTAAGCAATTTTACTGTAGGCAGTTGAAAAAAAATGGGTAAAATGTCGGCAAAAATGTCAGAAGTGTAAACAAAATATGTTTTGTGGGTTACTTTGATTAAGTAATTATACTGCATTGTATAAAAATAAAATATTTTGTCTGTTCTGTTTTCCCAAAGTAATAGTGCAAACGTAGACATTGGATTAAGTAGAAAACTAAACGGTTGTTTGATGGCCAGTTGTCACGAAACTATTTGTACCAAAAATTATTAAAATCCGTTAATCCTTCTTTAAGGTACAAGTACAACTGAAAATGTTGGGGATGTTTTGTGAGACACATTGTAGTTCTAGCAACAACTAACACAACAGTTTTCACCAGAATAATATGAAAATGTGAGAAAAATATTCAGCTGTGCGGCGAAAAATGATTTAGGATTTAGATTTCTAGGCCGACAGCCAATTTCTCTATCTCCCAAAAGACAGCAATGATGGGCGATCGTTATCTGCAGCAGCAGCAGCAGCAGCATGGCAATGAGTGACGCAATGCCTGCGTTGCTGCTGGAAGCACCATAAAGAGTTCGCGGGTCGTAAAATATACTGGCAGCAGATCGTGGGAGAAGCGAGACGAGATAGAGTAAATCACGTCGAGCGCAAGACCGACCAAACAACGGCCCAACGAACAAACGGACGAACGCAAGCAGCGAGACGACGGTCCAGAAATGAAATTTATCGCCTGCTCTAGTAGACTGTGTGCAGAGTCGGCGTCGGCGTAGTTTATTGCCGTTTCATTCGCCAGGGCGCGCTGCACTAGTTCTCGGCGGTCCGCTAGGCGCCAGCACCGTTTGTCGACGATACCGTTGGACCGCTGCAGTTGCTGCTGCGGCTGCACACGCTGGCCGCAAATCATGCTACTAAAAGTAAAAGTTCTCTGACCAAATGCAGAATTGTATGTTTTAAGAAAACCATTCTTGACCATTGAAATTACTACGCTGATATTTAAATGTCTAGGTATAACCCCAGGAGTGCGGATTTTTTTGTAGATTAAGATATTTTCTTCACTTTCAGTCGTACTAAGTAAGACAGAGTTTGCAAATAGGCCTATCTAGTCTATCTAGTCGTTCGTAAATGCAGATTTTTGCTTATTCCATGATGATGTACACTAGTCATTACCCATGATAACCTACACACTAGCTGACAATGCTTGCTGCAACAGTTGCAGTAAATCAGCTTTGAAAAATACGGTATGCGTAATGGCCTGATAAGGGCAAATTCGCGGGTCAAAAAAACAGTAGTCAATGGCTTCAGATTAGTTGTAGCCTTCGATTCGAATCCAGAAACAATGTCATATTTCGTTCGGTGTAAAAATGCCGTCGTTGTTTTGGCAGCATTTTTCATACGGCATCCACAACTGTAGTTAGGCCTACGCCCAAATTACCGAGATTTAGTTGTTTTTTTTACCAGAGATGATAGATCACAGTGTGTAACGGTGAGAGACGCAAGTTTTCAAACAGGAGGCGAAAACATCACGGACTAGACATCTCAAGAGTTGGCATCTGCTATTTACTTTCCCTTTTTACATCAACTGATGTGCCATAAATCCACGCTTTACTTAATAGCCTAATTCTCAGACGTTTTTTACTAGCTCGTTCGAGATTTTTTAACCGTTAACAGCGCATTGTGCTATATATAAATAAGCAATTGCCTAGCTGTATGTGGGCGATGCTTTATGGGCCGCAGCTGCAGTCAAGGACCAGAGAACGATGTAGTGGCGTAGCCAGAAACGTTAACTGTGGGGGAGAAAGCTTCGTCTCCATTCCCCTTTTTTCCTTCTGTCGTCTCTTTTTCTTCTTTTCCCTTTTTGTTTACTTCCTTATTCTCGCCTTTCTTTTTTTACTTTTTTCTTTTTCCTTTCCTTAAAATAGCACCCATAAAATCCAGCTAAAGTGTTTGGGGGGAGCCCTGTAAACTCCCCTAGAGAGATCTGCAGCGAAGCCCCAGCCGAAATCGAATTTGGGGCATCGTAGCTTTAAAATATATGAGATCTGGTGGCAACGGTTTTAATTATTTTCCTGAGCATCAACTGACGTACACTTCATGCAGTTTAAACGTGTGCTGATGTTTTGTCTGAAGATTTCAGGAAAGGGCTAGGTCCCTTGACCCTAATTGGCTACGCCACTGGATGTGGATAAAGCAAGACGAAACCGTAGACAGAGACAAATATCAACCAGCAGGCCGACGGGACGCAAGTCGGGTCCACGCTCGGCCGGCCGTCCCGAGATCCGTCTTGCTGGCGGGCACCTGTGCCCACGACTACCCATTGCCGCCGACACCGGCGCTGCGCGGCGTCGTTCGATAATTGGTTCGCGTTCCGGGAAGAAAAGATCTCTGCTATATGGCCGTCGGTCGGCCGGTCGGTCGGTCGGTCAGCCAGCTGGGTTGGATCGATACTGGCCGAGAGGACAGCTGGCGAGGGCTGGCCGGGGGGCGATGAGGGGTGAACGCTCGTAGAATACCGAACCGATCGTTGACCCAGGCTGCTACGGCCTTGCGGCAACGCCAGCACACGCGCTCGGGCCCAGTTTTTGGCTGCTGGTGCTACTGCTTGCTGTTTTTCGACGAACTGTTTATGTGCACGGCCTCCACGCTGCAGCGTCGCCGGTATCTCGCAATTATTTCCATTAAACCGATTTTTTTACCCGCGGATTCTAGGCCGCGGTGCAACAGCGGACTGCAATCATGGTGCAGGCCCAGTTTCGCTCCGGTCCGCGCATTCTGTGCTGACGTACGTCAATATTTCAGCAGTAAAACATTCTATCACCGTCACTGAACCACACCATTCAAGCATACGTTACACACTGCGCAATGTATGAATTGAATATTAGGCAGTGGCTACATATGAAAAACTTTTTGGCCATTGTTTTTAGTTGCATAACCACATCCAATTTACCACAACGGCTGAGCGACTTACTTCGGAATGCCCTGTTTTAATTTTCTGTTAATGTTAAACTATATCGTTAAAACATTCGTATTTATTTCACTGAGAGGTAAGCCTATTTTATTTTCGTTAGTTTATTACTTAATTATTATAATCCAATTGACGAATTCGCTCTTTAGTTCACAAAATATTTTCGGTACACCACATTAGAGCTTCTGCATAGATAATTTTATTGTCAACTTTATTCTACAACGATATTTTTGCAAAGCAATTTATTTTCTTTACCTGCAAAATTGTAATGCTACGCTGTATGACGCTAACCGTCGCTATTTGTAGTTTAGCAAGCGATAATCGTGACTTATTTGACTATTAATTAATTCATTAAAATTAGATATTCTGAATAATAATAATAAAAATTACACTTTAGTACACTTTTTTCGAAATACGTAAACCGTTTTTATTAAACGTCTTGGATCGGTATTGGCTTATCGAATGACGATATCGAGAAGTAAATCGTAAATTTATCGTTCTGTTTAAAAATTTATTTTGGAGAAAGAAAAAAACACCTAAGATCGATATTTACGCCAAAAAACGCTAAATGGTTGTAGTAAATCTGTGCCGTCGACGGTAAATAAGCTGGCACGCGAATCGTTCATAAAAGTCACATTACGCGCGACCGAACACGCCGTAAAACGGCCATAATTCGCTTTATCGCGCGCGCCGGTGTAAACACCGCTTTACACTGCGGACTATTTCCGATGGGGCAGCGGCGGCGGACGAAGCCGGCCGCGGCACGTCGGTAAAGCGGTCAATCGGTCGGTCGGTCAGCGGCGTGGCGCAGTAATACGGCCGGTGGTGGGCGGAGTCCGGTGCAAGCTGACTGGTGCAAGCGCGTTTATTTTGGCTAGCAGAACAGTCAGTCAGGGAGATCGACCGAGCCAGCAGCAGTAGCAGTAGATTCAGCAGCTGACAGCCGCCGTAGACCAGAGTGGAGTAGCGTCGGCTGCATAACGACCGCTACAAATCATTGTGTAAGCCAACGCTGAGCCGAACGCACGCTCGGAACCTCGCTCGTCAAATCACTGCGAGTGCGACTCATCGGCTGCTTCATCCGTCGTTCGTTTTATGTCGATCTGCCGCGCGTTTTTTGCACTCCCTCTCTCGCATCGCGCGGGCGGCAATTAACGGAACGACTACAATAACAGTATAACATCGTGCGAACGTGAGTGCAATCGACCTACCTATCTACCCACCGACGCCCACGCACGTTGAGTTGAGTTCAGCCATGACTTACGGCAGCCTCGGTCGGTGACCGACCAACCGGAAGTCGAGAAGAAACTCGGTTGCGGCTGCGGGCGTCAGACCAGCGTTCCGAGTAAAACGCACGTTCCGATAGCGTTTTCTGACACCGTGACAGCGAACGCATTCGAGAGAACATACTATCATTCTGTAGTTCGCTATGAACATCAACCCGTACTACGGCGTAGTCGCCGCGGGTGGCGGCAGCGGCGCTTCGCACTTCGCCGGGTTTCCGTTCGCAGCGGCTCAGTGCGGCCCTGGTCCGGCGGATGTGATCGGAGGACCGTTTGTCGACGGCGAATTCTACGCCGCGAAGCAAGCCGCCGCGTACCATCATCATCATCACCAGCCGCATCAGAACGGAACGGTCGGAGGCCAGTTGCTGAAGCATCATCACCCCACGGCGTCCATTGCCAATGGCAACAATAACAACAACAACAACAACAGTCAAAACGCAGCGCTGGATGCTACGTCGAGTGCGGCGGCGTACATTGCAGGTCGTGGTGGTGGAGAATGCAACGGAAAGCTAGCACCAGGGTACGGCCCCGACATCCACGCGGCCGCCATGCACGTCGGCGGATCGCCGATCCCCGGGTACGGCCCGCCGTCGTACGGGACCGACCACACGAGGACGTACCCTGGGGGCGAGGACCAGACCGGTACGATGACGCCGTCGCCTCACCGGCCATCACACCAGGGCCTGCCGTCGCTCGCCGCCGCACGTGGACAGTGGAGCCCGTCGTCCGGCGCCCTCGGCGTGTCCTTGGGGGCAAAGGGGGGCGATGGGGCCTCCTCGGACCCGTACAAACTGTCTCCGCCGGAGACGGCCCATCACACCACGCCCACGACGCCGACCCACGGGTACGACAGCATCGACACAGTCAGCGCGCCCATGTCATCACCGCCGCCGCAGCCCGCGTCAGCCACACGACAACTGCAGCAGCAACAGCAGCAGTACTCCAGCCCCACCGTTCATCAACCTACCATACCATACTACCCGTGGATGGGAGTTGTCGGTACGTAACATACCGTATTATTGCGCTTTTCACGTATTAGGAATTGTCTTTTGTGTGCTTTGTTTTTTTGTTGGAATTGTGGTGGCAAATAGAGATTTGCACTAATAGAAGGCGCTCGTGAGAGTGCATAGGCGTATTTCCGCCGAGTGAAGTAGGCCTAATTTTAACCAATTCTGCCACTACTACCGCTGCTACTACTATAATCTGTTGGTGATGTAATGACGTCATTGCTGTTGTGACGTCATGCATGCTGGGTCACTGATGTGGTGCACACACGCACAAAAAAACAGACAGGCAGTTCAAAGCTATTGCTTTATCTCCGCCAATTCACTACGTTCACTTTGGCAAAGATAATTCCCTAGCTCTTAACACTCTCGCGCAGTCGCGCTTGCCATAACATAAACACTGCAACCTCCCTCGAGGACGTTCTGCTTTTGGGCTTCGGTTTGTTGATTAATTTCTCTGTCTCTCTGTTAACGGGATTCACGATTGCTTATGTGAATAATAAGGCTCACTGGTCAGAAGTGATAGCCATTTGGTACAAGGAGGTCGAACACTTTGATCTCATGAAACAGTTTTGGACGAATATTCAATGAAATTTTTGCACATTGACAGCTTGTTTTTTCAGTTCCTTGGAAATCATTTAGTTTACTACAGGTGACTAAATTCAAGGTGTTTTCGTTTAATGAACAGTTGATAAGCTCAATCTGTTAACAGTATTTATCAGGTAGTTAGAAAATATTCCATCATGGTCTGAAGAGTCGACGTCATTTACTGCTATTACACCTGTAAAATACATGTACAACCGATTCAGTTGGAACTGCATCTACGTGTAGCTCAAGTTATTCTCTCGTGCCTGCCCGCCAATTCGTGCTGCCTGCGCTATTATTTATGATCAGTCGCTGTGTAATTTATCGCGTGCATAAATAATGATTGTTCGTAGTCCGAGCCGCGGCAGATAGTATGTAATGCGAATGATGTGCCGTTTTCGCCAGTCGCTACTGTTTGGTGTTGGCCAGCGGCGCCGTGCGAAGGCCAAACCGTCCGTCCGTGTACACACGCCTGCCTGGCGCCGTGCCGCCAGCGGGCTTGCAATGGCAATTGCTCGGTCTCTGTAGGCGCATAAATAACATTTTGCACCACAGACCTGCATACACAAGGCCACTGGTGACTGGTCACACGCTGAGAGCCGGCTAGAGAAGATCTATGCTGATGAATATGCGGCTTGCGGGTGTTGGACGACTTGTTGCCGTCGAATTGTCGCTTTTATTGAATTCCGCTGGTGCTTCAAACGAACGAGCAATTAACCACTGCCAAGTGTGAGCTAGGCTGCACCGTAAAGGCGCGTACAGAGCGACGTAACTGAACTGAACTGAACTAAACTCGCCCATTAGTTAGTTCGTCAAAACTAAACCGTGTCAGTTGAGTTCAGTTTTCAACTGGCGCATTTTCCGGCACATTTGCAGAAGGGCGGCCAGTAAAGGCCGTATGCCGTACACCTCAGGAGTGTCGCTACACTACCTTGTAAAATGTAAATTTTTAAATTTATACCAACTGCAGTCAATAATAGCAATCTATATCATGGGCGCAGAAACAAAAAAGACGGGAGCTGCGGTCGACTGGTAGGTAAGGTAGTAAGTACTCTCCTAACCTCAAGATGATCAGTCAGTTTCATCACTGAAAACAGTCATCATGCCTAAAGCCCGGTCCGCTCCCGTATGGATCATTTCATTCATTGCGACCGTGAAGAATATACTGAAACATCTACCCACTGATTCATATGCCAAACTTATTCAATTATGTGACAAAAATTTAGTTACATTAGTCGGGTTGAAATTCTCAAGAGACTGGTTGTATCGCTAAGCAAGCATCCGCAGAAAACTAAACGACGTTTTTTTCGTACAAGAACGACGTTCCTTTGGGTTTCGTCGGCTACCGTATTATCGTCTGTTTGTCTCACTGTTTGTGCTGTATAACGTTATTTTTCCGCCAGTATCATCATTTTGTCGAGAATAAGCTCTATTTAGTTTTTAAGACGCACAAAGAGTGACGTAATTGAACTGAACTGAGTTAAACTGAACTGACATGGTTTAGTTTTTGACGAACTGATTCAAGGGCAGGCATTAATGCATTGCAGTAGGCACCGTCTAACGCCGTCGGTGGCTCACTTGACTATTCTCACGTACGCGTCAACCAATGACCAATGAGGTCGCCTTGTTAGCTCATTGGTCAGTTCGTCAAAAACTCAACTGTGCTAGTTCAGTTCAGTTAGGTCGCTCTGTGCGCGCTTTTATAGGGTGTTTACACGATCAAGAAAACATCGAACTGGCTCAAGCAGGCCTATTGGAACTCCGCCCCTGGCTCAAATGTAGGCCTAGGCTTAGGCCCTTAGCCCACAGCTGATCACGTGTTATATAGGCCTTCCAATTACAACCCGCCCGCCATTCTAATTAGCATGCTAATTACCATAAAACGTCGAGCTAGCTGCTCGATGTTTGCTCGATCGTGTAAACACCCTATTAGAGTACGCAGCGAGTCCTAGGTTCTACTAACATATCGCAGTCTGTCTTTCGTCTTGAAATTCGCGGCCAGAAGTCGTGGCTGCCTGGCTGCTGACTGTTGACCGAATAACGTCTGATTTGCTGGGGATCCAACCCAGTGCCACCTGCGGTTAATGGAAAAGTGGAGACTTTGCATGCCGGGAGGTCGTAGAAAGTGCATCCACAGCGTGTACGCCAGGCCTGCAGCACGCAGCCGTCCGGTCGCTGCCTCGCAACAAGCGAATCAATCTGCGTTTATGTGTCGTTAAAACGTCGCCGTAAACATGTCTCGAGCCGACGTTGCTGACGGCAAAAACAAAAACTTTCTTGCAGACAGACCGTTTTGCCGCTCAGCAGTGGCAGTTCTCCGAACGTACAAAAAAAACTTCGGCGTTAAGCCCTAAGCATAGTAATCTCTCCCTTCTCCTTCGCTTTCCCTTTAATTTTCTCTTTTAAGTAAGTAAGTAAGTATTAAGTCAATCGGAAATTTATATAGCGCATCTATATTATTAAAATAAGGATGTATCAGTTTGGACTGCGATTGGCTGTGACGTCATATAGACGTCGTCACCTTGGCGACGCATCATCAGCATCTTTATAGCTAGCGGCTACGCTGCAGCGCCAGCGCATACTGTGTATCGAGGCCTCAGGCCGAGTTGAGGCCCGAAGGGCCGAGAATGGAGGCCACAGACGGATACTATGGCAAAGATCACACGCTTTTTGTCCGCTTGTGACGTTAAAATTAACGTCATCTAATGCGATAATCGCACTAGCAAAAGCTAAACAAGATTGTTTTAAAGAAATGTTTAAAGCTGTCAACATCACACGCCGGTGATATCTGAGTTCATCTGGCAGTGAGTTCCAGACCGTCGGACCAGCAACCGGAAAAGCCCGACGGCCATACGTGTTGAGTCGACAGCGAGGTACAATGAATCGGTTTCGGTTGCCGGAACGTAATCGATGTCGAGATGCGACTTCGACGGTTGGGGTTGCCCCAGTGATGCAGGCCTTTGCTGACGATGATGAGCGTTCATTGCATATGGATCGGCCGGTGATGAATTCGAAAACGGCGAAAGCAATTAGGCCTATAGCGCGCACGAGGGCTCATCATGCGTTTCCACGGCAGCAACGGGCTCGTTATTATGAATGAGTCCGGTGAATTGGCTGCTGATCAGTCACGTGTGTGTGTGTGCGTGCGGGCTGCTGTAATTCATTCCACGCTTTCCGAGCTGTTAGCTGCTGCTGCTGCTGCTAATGCTGACGAGAAAATCTCCTCCTACCTTTGCTCTTCATTCTGTTTGAACTGCGCCCTATCGCACGATGCCGATGCAGCTGTTGCGAGTAGCTCTGATACTTTGACTTTGACATTACAGGCCTTTAACTGTCTTTAATTATTTATGGCACTGAATGGCCTATTTTGTGCTGATGTGCCGTTAAAAACTACTCTCTTACTCACTTACGGGCAGCTGCTGCAGCTTGGAAGCATAGAATAGGCTATATCGTCGGCGTGACGTTTCCCGAGTACTTGGCAAAAAAAATTTCCATTTGGTTCTCATTTGTCGATATTCTTTTCCAATCTCTTGCTGTATATTAGCTGTTTTTGACCTCCGAGTGCACAAAATTTGCGTCTGTCGGCCGGGCCTTAACCTACAGGCGTATAGCATACACCTTTATCGTTTCTTGGACCCATTAGTTACATTCATAGGATAGACATGACACGTGCAAAGTGAAGTTGGTAAGGCTTGCAAATGCAAGGGGAACGGAGTGTAAAAGTTTAATAAACTAACCCCTACTAAAACCCGCTGATGTTACTACTGAGGAATCACTGTCCTTATCGCTGTGCGTGACGCTTGTTTGCCGGCGATCATCAAGCCGAGTTGCATGGAACGATCTTCTTTCAGAACTGAAAAAAACAGCGACACCAGTAGACAATGCTTTGAAAACTTACTTGCAGCAGGCGCATTTAAGAACTTTGTTTGGAGATGGAGTTTTCGCATGGCGTTAAACTTCACGAGCAGCAGTGACAGTTGCGTAGGTTTACATCGTTGCTGCGCTGCGCTGGACTCTCATTTTTTTGCTTTCTTGCTGCATTTATCCTGCTTCTTTCTCGACCGTCTTGCAGGCCGCTCAGTGGCGTAGCCAGAATTATGAATTAAGGGTGGGCTTCGCATCTTTTCCCTTCCTCTCCCTTTTTCTCTTTTTTTCTTTTGTTTCTTTTTTATACTCCCATTTTACCCCTCCCCCTTTCTTTCACTTTTTTGCTTCTTACTTTTCCTCTCGCCTTGGAAGTGCAGGACGTCTAAAATTCAAGTAGAGAGACTGGAGGAGCGATGTAAGCTTTCCGCTGGGGCGGAGCGGAGCTGCAGCTGAAATCGAATTTGGTGCAGTGCATTTTAATCTTAAATATGGGATCTGATGGTTTTAAAAATATTAGATTTGGTGGTAACAAGTTTAGTTATTTTTTCCTGAGAATTAACCGACCACATTGACACAATTAGTGCAGGTTAAACGCCCGCTTATGTCTTGTCTGGGGAATTGGGGAAAGGCTGAACCCCACTGAAGCCTGAGGAAGGAGCAAGGGCGGCGATACAAGCGTGAAGCGAAGCATCGGCGGAGCTGCTGAGGCTGCCGTCGACACGCTTCGATTATCCACGCCCTACACTCTGCATCCTGAGCGTTCAGTCACTGCAGTCTCATGGGCCAGCAATCGGCTCCGAGAATTCATTTATCTTCGCCAGCTCGTCCTTCAGCAACAACGAATTGCTGCTGCTGCAATAACAACAACAGCAGCAACAGCTTGGGAATGCTATAGGCTACAGAGTGCTCCAAAAAAATTCCCGAAAACTTTAGCTTTTTCATTGTATTGTGGAGACGAAGTCTCCAGCAACTTTTTGAAGATTTTGAAAAGAAAAGGCGTATCGGAAGATCTTAAAGTTGCGACTCATGGGGTTTACCTTTTCTGACAGCCAACGACGTCGTCTCCGCAGTTCTGATGCACATATTTCGTAAAACGACGCGGCTATATACCTGTTTAATCATCCCGGAATCCGTATAATGTTTTTGCAGTTATAATGACTGTGATATCAGCTCGTTTCAGATTATCCCCAAAAGAAAAAAAACACGTTTTAGCTATTGAATTTCTTGTCGAAACTGCCCCGGTGGATAGCTACTTTATATGGAGACTGCTGCCATCAAGTCGTGACCGCGGAGGCGTCAAGCCATTGCAATCACCATTTGAGTTGACCGAATGCAGTAACTGGCGGACCGTATTGTGGGACGGAGAGAGGAAATGAATCTTACGCAAGACGGCTGAATACCGCCCGGCACTGCATGGAAAAACTATCGTCGCCTCGAGCGTTCGCGTGAAAGCTTGCAGATTCGTTTCCGTTTGCGTCCGTTTGTCTTGTCAGCCGCACCGGTCGCGGCTTTCGCAAGTAAAAGCTGTAGCATTTTGTAGCACGTACAACAGACCGCCAGTGAATACGAATGGCAGCTGCTACTGTAGCTTATGCCAGTCGTAAAAGACCTCAGGCTCTGTTTAACATGATGACGAAATGGCTGACGTTTCATATCGTTGTCTTTGATCGATATAGCTCTTTTCGTTTCTACCTGACGATTGCACATCTCGTGGCGCTGCATTTGCAAGACGTTAGCGCTCAAAGTTTCGTCAAAGCAGACTCGCAACACGAACGTAAAGACGCGTACAGAGCGACGTATAACTGAACTGAACTGACATGGTTGAGTTTTTGACAAGCATGACAAGCCCATTGGTCATTGGTTGAAATGTACGTGAGTGTAGTTACGTAGGTCAGTGACGCTGTTAGACGGTGCATACTGTAATGCATTACTGCTTGCCTACTGGTCAGTTCGTCAAGAACAAAACCATGTCAGTTCAGTTTAGTTTAGTTACGTCACTCTGTATGCGCCTTTAATACGGAAATATAGCATTTAAGTGAAGTGGTAGACGATCAGATGATATAGTACAATAGTTTGTTTTGCAAATTATCACATGTGTCGTAATTTTTCGTTTTCCAAGTTGTCGTACTAACTTCTTACTGTCGCGAGTTTTTTCTCTGTGTACCTCGACAACCGCTAGAACCCGAAGGTCATACTGAAGGTCAAGGTCACGTGGGTTTTTCTGTGTGTGTTTTTTGCGTGCATGATACTGCGGCCACCCGCGGGTAGTACTTAGCCATAAACAAGGCTTCACAGTCTTGTTTTATTAAATTATCAGTTTCCATGGTTTTCTGCCTAATCGTTACTTTGGCCTCAGTTCCACGGTCATCGCGATCTGATGGT
>Ga0209454_1001693_pt1 | contig 14167 bp, 8 predicted proteins | sample WorMetHERISLAND1_2_FD_187400 | JGI IMG/M metagenome (GOLD analysis project Ga0209454, IMG submission 187400) | Marine gutless worms symbiont microbial communities from Max Planck institute for Marine Microbiology, Germany - Olavius geniculatus... | ecosystem: Host-associated > Annelida >...
GTCTCCACATTATAGGATCGCCCCCCCCAGAAAAGTCTCCCTCGGCCGACAATTTACCGGTAAAAATCCGTCCCGCCCGCGCAGCCGCCGGTCGGGGCGGATATTTGCCGGTAAATTGTCGGAAGGGGGGAGACTTTTCTGGGGGAGGGGCGATCCTATAATGGAACACCGGCGGGCCTATGCGATGCAGACGGGCAAGCCGTATGGAAATGGTGGTCGTGCAACATTACATAGTGCGCCAGTGGGCATGGACCGCAGTGGACGACCACACCAGTCGACAGGCCAGTCAACTACCATGCAATGCATACACAACTTTTTACAGTGCTGGGTAGTAATGCCTAACAAAAATAATAAGGTCACTACTTCCACTTCAGTAACTTTTTAGTATCTAGCTAATTTAGTTATATATAAACGCAAAAACGCGCTATTGTGGCTGTTTCGCATTACATTTTCTTTCACAACAATTACTAAATCTGTCATCATGAGTATGCCATGAAAATGAGAACATTGCACTCCTTACATACAATAACTAGCAACTAGTTACTTTTTGGACTTAACTAATATGCCCAGCACTGATCAGTGTACATACAGAGTGTACGGCATATCACAGGCCACATCGGCTGCCCACCGTACGACCTCTATGTCTCTCTCTCTCTCTCTCTCAATCATCAGAGGTTTGCGTTTTTATGTCCACAGGCAGAACATGAACGAAAACACTAAGCGACCGCTGGACTATACATGTATAATGCATGTAGACGAGACAGAACGTCGACGACGAAAGAGCAACCATGCCAGCTGCAACATGCCCACTGCTCATGATGATCATGATGATGAAATGACACTTCTAACTAACTGCACGCAATGAACTCTTTGTCTCAGTCTACTAGCACTGGCGTAGAAACCCCGCCGGTGTTTCAAGCGATTCAACGAACCGGGCCCCTCCCCGAGCTCCTTGGGGCCTCAGGAAGAAGAAAACAAGAAGCCCAGCTGTCGCTAGGGTGGGGCTGACCGTAGTGGTTGTCACTGACATTGCAAGTCATCCAAGGTACAATGATTTTTATGTCATCTGAAAGGACGTATGCCACTAAATTAGTGATCAATAGCAACCTAAGCCCTATCTTGCACCGTTTAGCCACAGTACATCCGTGACAGACGGACGGACAACAACCATGACAAAGAACTGATCTTTTAAGCTTACAGCTTAGCGGTCGGCCCCCCAAAAAATTTCGCAGACAGCCAGAGGTCCACCGCGTGGCAGCTCATCATCCCCTTTGAACCTCTGTGAACCGGCGAGGGTTAAACCCAATTACTTGTACAACCGAAGCCAGCGCCTTTAACCGACTGGACCAGTATACCAGCAGTCCTGGCCACAGGGCAACTGTTAAGTCGTGTTCATAGCGACAAACTCGCTATGAACACTTTGTCAACTCAACTCTACTCAACTGAACCCAACTCAACTGGCCAGCTCAGTTGAGTTGACTTGAGTTTGTCGCTATGAACACGGCTTTATGCAGAACTTGCCGTTTCTTCCCTAGCGATGACCGTAACCACCGCCAGTACTCATTTTGCCTACCCACGGAGGGATGGCCAGGCTGAGTTGGCCTGGGTGGCTTGGTCGAATACGAAAACGTTATACACCCGCGAACGGTCGCCCATCCTAGTACTAACCTGGCTCAACGTCCAGTAACTTCGATGACGCGACCATCAATGTTACCGCGAGGCAAAGGCGTGCACCACCTCAAGTCAGGGGCAACACAAAAACGACGCCACAAAATGATGATCGAAATACCAAGTTACTAGTGTTAAATTTACAATAAAGTGCACACTACACACACGACTTTCCGTAGCAGGACACTGAGATCATCTGAGAACACAAAAAGCATCAAAACTCTAGACAGCAGACCGCGAAGGAACTTAAAGGTTTTGCCAGCCCCAGTGCCACACCCCACTCTCAGAGCTTCCGCAGCCTTATATGGGCCTCGCAATTGAGGGTCACTTACTTAAAACAGCTATGGGGGATATATAAGGTCCCTCAGAACAGGAACTGCATGGAAAGAAGCAAACACTTTGCCTTGAACTGCATGCTAAACTAGAAAGCAGTCAGAGCCCGCACACCTCCGCCAAGGCAATGTCGTTCGCTAGGTGGCAGCACCATCTTCGGTTTTGCAGCGGTTTCCCTTATGCCCCATTGAAAGCAATGGTAACGAAAACTACTCACTCACTCACTGAATTGAACGTAACCGTCTTGAAGTACAGTCTGAGAAAACCAAATTAACAGGGTTTTTGACAATAACTGACAATCAGCGCAAAAGCTATATCAGATATGCAGATCAGTTTGGCAGAGTAGATTCAATTCTGTACAATTAATATTCAAAGCTATGTTATTTGGCATTGGATACTGATATGTATACGTTGGGGCCAGTAAAGACGAGCCTTGCAGCTACTTGGGACTCCTTCCGTAATCCGTATATGCGTTCCCATAAACACAATACAACCTGCAATACAAGAATTTCTCTTGTTGTACACTGCAGTTGTGAGAACCGCATTACTGGTGGGAGTCCTGAGCATGTTCCAATGCCCACTGCTCAATGAGTGTCTTTCTGTCAGTCGCCAAGAGGACACACAAAAATTGCATGCTTCAAAAGTCAAAGCTGTCAGATGATCATCGATTGGCGTCGTGGGTGGTAAACCAAGTCGACGAGTCATTTAACCCTAGGCCCAGCGTAGGCGTGCAGAACTACATGCAGAGGACTACTGGCGGTTATACAACTCAGAGTGACGTGCGCAAAAACGACGACGCTGCCGGTGCCTGCGTTGCATCAGTGAAAGATTTGAATTTCAAAATACGCACGCACAGGAGCTATTGCTTGTCGTGATGGCCCAGAGCCATGCAGAACGTTGCTGCCTTTGACTGCTGAATGCTGATTATTACTGGCAGCTACAACCCGTCAATCAACGGCCGGACGGGCATTATATCAGCGCGGCAAGCCGACTACAATAGCCGTCACGTTTGTTTGCGTCACATCCGGGCACATACAATCAAACTCAAACACATGGCACGTGCGACCGACCGATCGACGCTCTCTCTGTGTTGTGTGGATCAATGAAAACTTCACTAGCGCAGGCTACGTGCTACGCCCGACGATGTTTGACGCGCGTCCGCATCAGCATCCGGCCTCTGATGATGTAATCAATAGCGAACACAAAGTTACCAAGCTTTCCCAGGTCACCAGTAAACCTGGATAAATAGCTGTTAAAACAAGACAGCGTGTGTTATTCCACGACCGTGCTCCTACTGCCGATCTCTAGGTTAGCTATAGCACTATGTCTGCAATGGTATAGTCGGTTGTTAATTACACACAAGCATTCAAGCCGTATAAAACTACATTTATAACTACATTTGTGTATAAAAACTACATTTATACTGTACACTAAGTTCATTTAACACCCAAGACGTATATGCACACATACCGAGGTTAACACAAGTGAAAGACCAAATGTTTTCCTTCACCTGTAACCATAGCCGCCGTATAGATAAGCTGCTCAAGACGCAGCTAACTTCCTTCACCAAACGCTGTGCGGAAACCAACGGGTGGCGTCGTGAGTCAAAAAGACTGGAGGCAGGAAGTTATAAGTTTACTTTTACAACAAATTTCCGACAAGAAGGATACGGGTGAAGTAGCTTGAAGTATAGCTCTGCTACTAAGGCAATACTGATTGACTGACTGATTGGGTGCCCAAAATTTTAACTTTGCCCCTTAATCCCCCCAAAATCGAGAACTTTCCAACCCCGAAATTTTGTGTTTTTGGACTAAATTTTCTTTCCCACAACCTAAAATTTAAGGGGAGGCAATTGTCCCCCCCACCAATTAAGACCCCCTGCCACGACGCCAAGTGCTGTCATCCACAAAGCCCCACAGCCAGCCTACAATAGTGACATTGTGTGCAGCTGTGTATAGTCCTGATCTCAGTCAAAACGATAATCAATCAACCCATTGATCAGTACGTTGCGCCATATGTCGCAAGCCGAGCAATCGGACACCTATCAATGTTTGATGCCAGAGGCCGTTTCACTAATGTTATGCTAGTTACTAGATTAACAGGATGGCATATGTACAATCTTAACAGCACTGCAGAATGTCAATTCTGCCATTATCTAATTTAGGACAAAACACGGTAAGACTAAAACACTGTAGATGATATTAAATCATTTCTGGTGGGTGTTCTTTTTAGTTCTTAACACACGTGTAAACTATTTCATTAGCACTACAGGAACCCTACAGTGCCAAGCCAAATGAAAGGAACAGAAAAAGAAATGAGCAAGAATTCAGTTAAGTTCTTTGCTTAAAAAACCGGGCTTAAGACTGGACCACCAAACATGTTGTAACATTCAAAGTACGGTAAGTCTTTTATCAGGCAGGCTGTTTGCAGTTGATTGCGGCAGCAGCGTTTATGAGTGAATCAAGGTCAGGTAAGGTCAAGTCTTAGACTTTTGGCCTACTTTCAGCTACAATACAGATGCCGCCTTCTGATTAATCATTAAAGCAATAAAGCTGAATGCCGGAACCATTAACAGTTTAATACACTTAAGTTACATACATGGCGCATGGGACTAACACAATGGTATTCACAATAACTGAGACGTTGGCGAAGCAGTGAGTTGCCGGATAAAACTCCCAACAGGTGCGCCAGGTTGTGCTACTGACTCAGCCAGCGAGCATTCAGGTATGCGCTGCGGGACAGCAATCATTTGCGCCATTCATCACCGTTAGCGTTACCTTGGCACGCACAGAACGCGGCCAGCCGCCCACTGACATTTAACTGACCTCAGATGGCCGCCGTTGCTTATAATATCACAAGACTACATATAATAATATCTCATGCTTTACACTCAGCTGTAACTGCGAGGACACGTTTTGTAGTGCAAACACATTAAAATGTCCGCAGGTAACGCCTCTGAATTTAACTGGCACGCAACAATGGACAAAACCAGCTGCGCCAGAACTAGGTTTATGTATCCGTGATAATAACTCATAGGTAATATAGATCTATTAGATAACAATGGACCACAATAAACTCGCTTTGCAGTTCGTGGTCAATGATAAAAGGTGAAGTACCAGACACGATCTGGAGAAACCCGAGAAACCGCTCTTTTACTGTTACGATTATCCGGTCATGCAGTTAGTTACACCGTCTGTCTTCAATGCACACTAATAAATCATTAACAGCCACTCCTCTGTGAAAACCAGTGATGTTTATTTGGAAACGAGAATCTCTTGTTACTTTGTGGAATCAACTTCTTCATTCATTTCCCTAGTGCCCATCCTAATCACTTATTCTTCTCATTCATCTTGAGCGTTGTCTTCATATGTCACCATTCCCAATTTCCCACCACTCCCAACTTCTACCACTTCTTACGTATGTAGCCCACACATCACCACAGCCATTTTTCATAAAATTTCTGTTTGATAAAATTGATATACAGTGTGCACTGTATAGAACATAGCATATCACCTTTTACGTACTTTTAAGTCAGGCTATAAGCTTCATCATGTTCATCATGCCTCTTATCACATGGATCAACTGCAGACAAGTCACCAAATACCATCACAAGTAATTACCCAATTTACCTAACAGTTAGATATGCATGAGGTAACATACCAAGCGAGGCTGAAATAGCAGTCTTTAAGGTCATGGAAAACTGATGTCTATAAACAGATCCATCTGACTTCTAAAAATCAACAACACTGGTGTTTTCTTTTGAGTTGAGACTTGAGACCCTTTCTGAGACCCTTCGGCAAAGAGCCAGAGACATTCATCTCTATTTTAACAGCACTACAATTCGACACTGCACCTGCACATTTTTTGCACTATGTACTCAGCACTGTCCACAACCATTACTGATCAGGTTTTCACAAGTCTTCAACTTGTTGAAGATTTGACCATGTTCAAAACAAAGATGAGAAGCACAAAGTAACGAAAGTCGATAAACAACAAACAACAGAATTGCAGTCAACAACATGTCATATCTAGCTCAGCCGTCAAAGTAGGGTACACAGTTATCCACGAAAAATTTTGCCAAATTCCGCGAGCCAGTTCGCAAAATTTTGCGGCTCACCGTGGCAAAATTGTCCAAATTCCGTGACTTACCATGGCTTTCCACTTGAGTGTAAACTAGGCTTTATTCTGTTTGAAAAAAAATCAGTTTTTGGATGCTGGCATGGCACTCAGTTATGTTAGCAACATATAAAAAAATTATCGATCTTTTTTTCTTTTCAGAAGTGCAATTTGTCAATCAGTCGCATTGTGTTTATTTACGATTGTGCGGTATACAATGGTAATTACTAGTAGGGACGCAGTTTTAGGCAGTTCAGTTTAATTTTTCTCTGATATATAGTTAGTCTAATTACGTTATCAAGCTGATGATCATACTAATCATCGGTCATTTCTTAACTTCTGCAAATTTCTGCGGCAACATCAAAATTCCGCAGAAAAAGGGCAAATTCCACGGCTCGGCTCGAAATTTCGCAGCCTGCGGAAAACTGTAGGCCTTATTAGTGCAAATGTCACTCAAGTCACAAGCACTGTAGCACAAAGCACCATACAGTTGACAATCTGCCTGTATTAACACCAGTCTTGCACTTTGCAGCAATAGGCCCAAGCAATGCAAGCAGGTGAACTCAGTCCACATTATGCTGATTTGACATAACAATAATAATCATCATCAGCATCATTTAAATCGTCATAATTTAATTCACCAAAACAGGTACTGGGTACGAATAACATCACAAGCAGTACATACCATAAAAAATAACATGAACCAGCGCAAATGCTAAAAAAAATTACAAAAAAAAGTTGCAATTAATACATCTACTTCTAACACTTCTGTGTCATCTTAGACCATAGCATAAAAATGAATGCCTGACTTAGCTTTAGGAATTTGGATTCACAAGTTCGAGACGGTCTGCAAAACTCACTGATGACGTCACAAGTCGCGCCTATGATTAGAAACCACTTGTGACATACGGCACACTATAAATGCTGTTTACTTACTTAAATTTTGCAACTTTTAAAGGCTGGGGACTGGAATTGGGGCTGATGTTCTCCCAGACACCCTACTTCAATGACAACAAGACTGGTGCCTCGGCTTAGAAAGTTCAGTTATGAAGAACGGGTGCGGAAATTGGGTCTAACAATGCTGAATAAAAGAAGACTGCAGGGAGATATGATCGATGTCTTCAAGTTGCTGGGAGGTTGGGAGAACATTGATTACAGTTTTTTTCATGGCTAAGAATCATTACAACAACAAGATGGCACAGCCAACGTTTGTACGTTTCGTGAAGTGAATTATAAGAGTGTGTCAGAAGTTCTTCAGCCAGCGAGTTGAACATGACTGGAACCGGGCTTCCTCAATAAGTCAGATGCTCCTTCTGTCAACTTCTGCAAGAACCGTCTGGACGCATTTTGGGCCAAGGATGAACGTTTGAAGCTTCAGCTTCCAGCCCACACACTACAAGTACAAGTACAAGTACAAGTAAGTACTTCTGTGCCACTACGTGAAACAAAATGTGCGAATGTGTACGTTCCCAAGACCCAAGTCGGCAGGTGAGGGGCCGAAGGAGGGGGACACTTCTTTCCAAACCCACCGTCTTCGTCGCCTCTATTGTTGGATGACCAATGATGCGACTGAAATTAAATGCGAAGAGCAGCTGATCGTTTTCTAACATCCATGCGTGCGCCATCTATCCGATAAATGATGTCACAACTGACACGGCCATTCAAAATCAAACGTACCGTCCGACTTCGGAATGAAGATCGTATACGTCGGAAAACGATTCATTCTGGATCGTGATTGATGACTCCAGTTCTTCTGTTACGCCGGTAACAATCATCGTTCCGCATTTAAGTCCTCGACAGATCTCTTTTTCGTTTAAATTCGCCAATTAAACAGTCCTAAACCACCGACTTCGTAGTAAAGTACAAACGAGTGACGCCTGGGCCGCCTGGCACAGGCGGCCCAGGCTGCCCGTGTAGCAGTGGCTGGCTGGCTGCGGCCTGTGCCACTGCTTGCGGCCTACAGCAGGCTCATGAGTCACGGCCTTAACCACGCCCCTCAGTCTTCCGGCGACTCAAGCCCGTTTTCCATCCAACACAAGGCCTGCAAAATGCCCTTGCGTAATTTTTTTACGCAGATGACAAACGACGCAACGCAAAAAGCTAAAAGTGCACAAGCAGTTAAAATATATGCTTCACGCCTCTCCGCCGTCACGCCAGTAAGTTTTTGGGTACTTGTCCGTTAATTCACCCGCACCCGAATTATTCTTGTTAAGGCTAACGCTAACACTAACCTAACCCTGACCCTAACCTAAACCCTATCTTGTTTTGAACTTTTGACTGTTATAGCTGGTATCGAAGAAGTCTGAAACATTACCTGTCGCTAAGGTGGGCTGACCGTACCGCCTATATCCGAAGGTCAGCGTCTGACTTCCGGTCGCGGAAAAAAGCGATTACCTAGCGTGACTGCAGTCCCTTAGGCTACACGCCATAGTAACGATGCTGAATCGAAAGCTACAATCAACGGGACGATAGGCTACGGCAATTTGGCGAACGTCAGTGATGGCTGCAGGCAGCAACTCAAGCATTCAAAATTGCGGCCAAACCGCTGCAGATAAAGACATGGTTACTATTGACAGCCTATAGGAACTCGTTATTCTATCCAATGGTACCATCGCCGACCCCCTACAAGGTACGGCTTAGCCATAATACATGCGTTACAGGCAAACAGACGACGGACAGACGACATAATCGTACACCAAAGGCTCGATCTAACGGTCGGCAAAAACGTTGTTTGTCTGAGCATTTTTATGGCTCATTACGGTAATATGGTTTGAATAAGATTTAAACTGGCTTCTGATGCGCAATATGAAATTGTCATTACTTACTCATCGGATGCTTACTTATTTACTTACTGGTCTTGGCATTAAAATGCTGGCCTCGATTTCCCTGGTAGCAGCTATATAGCTGATTAGTGATCACAATCGACACAACAGGATGACGATAATTAAGCTGTTGGTAGGCCTATGCGCCTATAGAAGCCTGGGAGAGTATGGGTGTAAGGCTATGTTGCTATCGGATCGTAGTCGTAGCCTACTCGATCGATCGATCGTATCGTCGTAACGTGATCGTATCGAATACTTTGACGTCACCAATTCTTGAATTTTAACAGCAGCATACTGTACCCTGGGCCTATCTGTTCTTGAGCCTAACTAAACATTAATTTGCTGTGAAAGTGTATATCACGCGACACTATGCAGTTTGTCATAATAATTAGCTTTGACATTTTAGCAGTTCTGTCGTAGTGCGATACGCCGACACACGACTTGGCTAGCGTACGTGTTAATGATTTTTTTTGGTAAAACTATAATAATTGTAGCCTATAACTTTTTGTATAAGCTAAACATAATATTTTGATGATTTAAGGCTCAAAGATAAACAAAGCAATGCTATAACACTAATTTAAAGTTATTCTCGACATCGTCACGACAGCTACGTTTCTGAATAATACGTGAAAAATTTAATTCGTTGCTTACTACGTTATTTTCGACTTTCATGAACTTTAAAATCATTTGAAGTTTTGTACTGTTATTAGCGGTCAAAAGCAAAGTTATTTAAATGATTATTTAAATCGTTATTCAATTCAATAATGGCACTTTTTATTTTCTGAAGAATTTATATATTTATTTCAAAACAAATACTGAAGGCGATTGCTACAGTTAGCAGTGTATAGGCTTACGTTTTACAAATCAAAGTAGGCGTATACTGACAGATCGCAATAAACTTTTCTGTATGTAAAAATAAACTTAGGTGCAGATATTTAAGGAAGAGGAATCACCCGAAATAAAGACTCAAATTTCGTTCAGCTGTTCTTCGAAAATGGTGCAATTTATATCGACAAATCCATTATGTGCTTGCTGTTGCCGAAGGGAAACAGGTTGACAATAAAAATGGTTAAGAGTACAAAAATTAATTTCACACAGCATCCTCAAAAATGCCAACTGTTGGTGGAAATGTGGAGATGCAATAAGTGCCGGACGAACGCGCAAAGTAGCCTTATAGAGCGTCTACACGATCCAGCAAACGTCCAGCAAACATCCAGCATTAGCACGTGTATTTTGAATACATTTGCTGGAAGTTTGCTGGAGTTTGCCAAATCATGTAAACACCCCATTAACCAACGTTGACTGAAAACATGTTCTCCAAAAGAAACCGACGAGTCCACACATCAGCTCAAATAAATATTGATTCATTCGATAAACGTGACAACAGCAACAGTCATAACAACACACACTGGAAATATTTTTCGACTGCGTTTTGCTTTAAACAGAATAGAAAACAATGTCATTAATACGAGCGCCTTGCACGTCGCTTTACTATCGTCCTATCATTAAGATACGTCGACGTATACAGATGATACGATACGGCAACAATAAACAAAATAAATTGCACTATATTTTACATGACTGCTATATAAATTTCGACAACAAAAGCACTCTGACTTAACAACAGAGAAGCCAAAACAAGATAGGCCTGTATAAGCCGAATATTCATGAATGGCAGGATTAGGCCTACAGCAGCATATAGGGTCAATCCTGCGACGCGAAAATTAGTTTTATTATGCGCTGACAAAATAGTCAGATTATTGCGCGCATTACTGCTTTAGACTATACAGGAACGAAAAGAAAAATCAAAATTAAACAAAAAGTATTTCTATCATCATATTTTATATCGTCAACAATCTAATCTATTCCTAGCGCACTTACGCCGATTTCGAAAACCTCATTGGCCTACTGGAATCAAACAGAAAGTGGATCAGATAACGCGTTGTTGCTATATAAGCCGCTTGTATTGCGTAGCCTATACCTGCTTGTTTATCCACTCTAGCAGTGCGGAATCTTATAGACAGAGAGACAGACGACAGATAGACAGACCACGTTACGGAGACACGTGTAGCAGTAGGCGGAATCGCTTGCGTTACAGGAAACGATTTCGCCTAAAAATACAGATTATTTCCCGATTATTTCGCAAACGCGCTGCTTACAAGAGTCGGAGCTTGCAAGCAGTCGCTGACACTGCAGAAGCGCTTCAGTTCACTCTCCGGGAATCTTGTCGACGACTGCGCTCCGTGGCATCAACTTGTTTGAACGAATGTCAGAGAACTTCATCGAGCAATATAACCAACCTTGCAGGTCAACTTACTTAGTTTGCCACCTCTTCGGGGAAGATAATTCGACTACCTACCTGTCTGGCTGAGATTAACGTGGAGCGCATTTACCTGTGTAGGGTAAGTTAGGTAAGTTAGATAACGCTCCACAGCTTTAAGATAGAAGAACTGTATGCATTTTTACCTTATATAACCAACAACATCGAGATCGATCGATCAAGCGGTTCACTGCATATAGGCCTATACAGAACGACATAAACTAAACTGACATGGTTTAGTTTTTGTTGACGAACTGACCAATGAGCAAGCAGTAATGCTTTGCTGTAGGTACCGTCTAACGGCGTATGTGGCATAGGCGCACGTACGCGTCAAGGGCTCGCCCTGCTCTCATATTGGTCAGTTTGTCAAAAACTAAACCGTGTCAGTTCAGTTCAGTTCAGTTACGTCGCTCTGTTCGCGCCTTTAGGCGCAGCTGCAGGCTATGTGACGTCGATTCGATCAGTGCCCTGCTTGTCGATATCGCTGTATCGATCTGTCTCTTGTTCTGTCTGTTCGTCACTGTCACTGGGCGCCACTCGCCGCGAGGACCGCGATGCAGGACCTTCCAGCTCTTCCTCTTGGGTCTTCTCGTCGCCGAATCCCGCCATCTCCTTCAGCTGAACGGCCTTATTCTGGACGCGCCAGACGATCGACGAGTAGGTGTCCTGCAAGGTCGCGATCACGCTAGCGAAGCTGGCCAGGCCGAGGAAAATCCATATAGCGACCGAGATTTTGTACAATCCGCCGGTGACCTCGTGACCACCGTACCGGTGACTCGCTTTCCATCCTAGACACCCCGCATTTTCACTTGCATACACTGTCATCACAGTAAAATCAGTAAATACGCAACGAATACGAACCACTGTACTATAGATTATGTCAATTTGGTGTCACTTTTAAACAACAGGACTAATAAAATTGGTCAACTTGCTCAGCTTTTAATATTTTACAGTCGGGAACTGAGCATTAAAGGTTTAAAAAATAAGTATTAAAATAGGTCAATATGAGCGTAATATTTTGCCATTTCTATAATAATTCGTGCACTGGTAGTAATATCAATCACACGTCATGCCTAGGAATCTCCGGCGCACCTGTTGCATCTTGCGCTGATTCATATTTAGAAAAAAATCATAAACCGCCTAAGCTCAATTCCGGACCGAGTATTTTAATACTGTATTATAATACTGTTAATAGAAACCGAGCTATTATACCGTCAAGCATTTTAGTGTAGGCCTAACATGTCGATTTAAAAATCCTTTGTAATAACAGCAGCCGCATCTGTAGCAATAACTGTATTAGCACCTGCTTCGTAGTCGCCAAATCCGATGGTCGTGAGCGTGATGAAAGCGTAGTAGACGCCTTCTGCGAACGTCCATTCTTCCAGCTGTTGAAACACGAAGGCTGGGATGAAGGCGAAGAATGCGAGGAAGATGGCGAAGTTGACGAGCATGCGGATGAAGTGCTTGCCGAGCGACCAGGTGCTTCGGTCTTCGTCGTCGCCGAAGCGACAAGGTCTGAAGAAGCACTGATCAAACGCTCGACTCAACCACCAACCGAGAGCACCGAGCGTCACTATCTGCAGAGGTATGCCGAACAGTGCGTAGGCGACTGTGAACGCCCTGCCGCTGAGTGTCTTCGGCACTATGTTGCCGTAACCTATACAACACGAGTACATCAGTACATCCTGAATTGAACAAAATGTTTCTCCGACGCTTTAAACGCTTAGATAGGGATAATGCATTCGACCGTAGCAACTCACTGACATATTTGACCTTGCTGTGACCTTGATTTCGAACGAACAACGGACGACGTTGTAAATGTGTTCGTCCAGAATAAAGTTATGGAATATGTGTAGCCTATCTGTTATATTATATTGTCAAAATCTCTCAAGAGATACTGAAAAGATATTGAATCCCAAAGTTTTGCACATCTGACCTAGTAGACTTAGCGATTTTGACCTTGATCCTGACTCGTCAACCCACATTCCATGACCCAAAACAACTGTCACCTGTGATCTATGATTAATTGATTATAAACAATCACATCTCGGTCCATACGTCACATAGTCTCAGACATACCGATGGTAGTGAGCGTTGTGGAGATGAAGAAGATAGCATGAGTTAGATCCCATTCATCGTGCCAGTATGAAGTGGTCAAGTTTTCTGACAAGACAACTCCATCTTCGCTGGCGTCAACGACAGTTTTTAGTAACTCGTACAGCTCTGTTTCTTTCACGCACGTATTGTTGTCTATACACGGCGCATAACTGTCTAAAAGCGCGTACAGAGCGACGTAACTGAACTGAACTGAAATAGTTTAGTTTTTGACGAACTGACCAACAGGCAAACAGTAATGCATTACAGTAGGTATTGTCTAACGGCATCCGTGACTAAGTGACAACGTTCACGTATGCGTCAACCAATGACCAATGGGTTCGCCCTGCTTGTCCATTTGTCAGTTTGTCAAAAACTAAACCGTGTCAGTTCAGTTCAGTTCAGTTACGTCGCTCTGCATACGCGCCTAAAAATACACCAGTTTTCGCAAACGTGCGCAAAAGATTGCGTACACGAGCATATTCTCTTTGTTAGACACATAGGCCTATAAGCAGCAAATAGAAATAAAAGCTGACCAATCGTGCATTGTGCTCACGGTCAAAAGATTTTCCAGTCCTGCATTTTCAGCATCCACGTGTAACGCACAAACGAGATTCGAAGACAGACTACCGACCCAATAATGACAGTTTAAAGATAACGTAAACCTACATTCAATGACTAATTTTAGCCATAGACCTACGGTACGTTGTTTATTTTTTTATTTTATTTATTTGTCTTCAATAGCAGGCTCGAGGCCCATGAACACACAAAACACAAAACTCAAACACAAAGACTAAAAAAGACTAAAACAAAC
>Ga0209454_1001698_pt1 | contig 14149 bp, 10 predicted proteins | sample WorMetHERISLAND1_2_FD_187400 | JGI IMG/M metagenome (GOLD analysis project Ga0209454, IMG submission 187400) | Marine gutless worms symbiont microbial communities from Max Planck institute for Marine Microbiology, Germany - Olavius geniculatus... | ecosystem: Host-associated > Annelida >...
GCTATGTGTTGCTGCAGCTGACTTGTCACCAGGACGGGCTAATAACTGTGAAGATTGTGGCGATTTGAAGTTTACAAATAATCACTGAAACAGTAAACAAGAAAAGTGTCAGGACAGACAGTGGAGAATAGGTCTACAAACAAATTGAAATCATGACGTTTATTCAAGTCATTTGGTGTGATTTTTTAGTAATATACTGCTGATATGTAGTAAATATAATGGTTTTGTATTTTTTTAGTTGTTTTGACATACTGCAGTATAACGAACGTGTAAGTAACAGTGAGAATTCGTGTATTGAGTATTGAGTTAGTGCGTGTTATAATAAGTCCTTGATTTGGTCCTTGGTCCTGTCCTTGTCCTTGAAGGTCTAGTCCTTGGTCCTGTCCTTGGCCTTGAGGCTTGAGTCCTTGTTAACATCCTTGTCCTCGTTACATTTAGGCTATCATCTAATATTGGTACTTATTGGGTGTAGGTGACTACTTTCCAGAGCACATAAAATTCCTGGACCTTTCCATTAGGGCAGGCAAAGATTCAACAATACACCAGCAAAAGCATATAGCAAAAAACTTGCATTTGAGCAAGTCGAGATTCGACTAAAGTCGTGCACCGTAAATTCAATATGCATCTTATATTTGTTTCTATCTACAATCAAAGCAAGAAGTGTCAAATTATCTCTATTTTTACGTATTCTAAACGTACACGACAAAATCGGCATAAATGTACGTTTGCCATCAGATATGGCGGGTTTCCCGTTGACATTGGTGGCTGCGCTATATGAGTTTACTTACTTACTAATCGTGATCGTCGTCATCATCGTCACAACTACCACCACCATCATGACCAATACCGCTGGGTGTACGTCTGAACGAATGTCAGCGTCAGTATCCAAGATGACACCTCGGGACGATGATGACCCAAGTGTCAGTGAAACGAGTTTATGCAGATGAGTAGCAATCGCCGAAGGCAAGAAACGGTAGCTAGTAGGCCACCGCTCAGTGAGTGCATTCCGGCATGATGTGCTGCTGCTGCTGCCTTGTTTGAATGTAAATGTCATCAAAGCGCATCAAGACTGATGCGGCTTGATCTCGTTTGCTCATCTCGGCGCGCGTATATTTAATGTCAACACAGCTGTTCACTCTATTCTCGTCGTCACTTAAGACACTTCTGCACCGACAAAAACGTCCAGTTTAGTCGTGTCGGTCAAGTAGATGCAGCCGATTTCTTTAAACATTAGTCATTGCTACAGTTAACTAATAGGCTAGTTACGTAGCCTACTTGGGTCTTAACTGGCTGGTCTAAATGCGTATATTGATGTCATGCAGAAACACGACCAATATTATATAACGTAAAAGCAAACTATTTTTTGCCAAATTCACCACAAAGTTTAAAAATTGCGGTTGTGGTATATGCCAGAAGAATGCGCTGCTGATGTCAACTGGTTGTCTCAGAGTTTGATTCATCTGGAAAATTCTGGTGGCCATAGATAGATACGCCGAGTTGCTGACAGCTAATGATTTTACACTGCAGGGCGCAAACTCATCAGCATCGCAATTGTCGTTGTTGTTATTATTATTAATCGCACCGGCGTAGGCGGTAGACGAGCTGTCACTGTGAGTCGTGACGATAGCTAGATGGACAAGATTTTCCAGCCACGACGACTAACAAAAGATGCTGTCACTATGCAACACTTCCGGGGATTTCTTCGATCTCGGAGTTTAACAGTCCAGAAAATGGGCGGGAGCGTCGCCAAATACGTCGCCGAACTGTCGCAGCTTTTGAGAAAATAGCCGAAATGGTTCATATTGTGAACTTTTACCTGTGCTTATTTTTTGTTTCTCTCTGTCTTAATTTCAATCCATTACTTGTGTTGCTATGTTTTCTAATAAACTAAATTTATTGATTGATAAGTGTTTTTTTAGTATAGTGTTTATCTGTGCCGGTGGCGGCACACATAATCCTCCGGCGAAGTTGGCATGAGCCGTTGTATGATGAAGGGGCGTGACGTCACGTCAGCTGAAACCAATGGCGTCATTAATGTGCGTCATCAACCAACACTTTGCTGCTGCTGCTGCTGCTGATAGCAGAAGATCATTTGCCGGGCGTGCAAACACACGATAGCAAACCACCGAGTTAATCGCTATACAACAGCCGCATCACTTATATCGTCTTTAGTCACGAATCGTCATCAGTCGCTGGCGATTACTTGAACTCCATTGCAAAAACTCATCACATGCTGACTTTTGCGCTAATTTATGGATGGATTTTTAAAGCAAAAACAAGTAATATTTAAGATTGATTAATGGTAGATACCAGAAAAAAGTTATTAATTATTGGCAGTAAACGTCTAAAGCAGAGTTCAATACTTTTGGCCAATGCTGACCAAATGCTTTGTATCTTGTACTTTCAAGGCCAGCATTTTCACGCCAGAAAAATTAACACCATGGAAAAGCAACAAAAACATACGCAAGACACGGCCAGCAATGACCTATCGAATAGCATGGCGTCCGATCATCGTCCAGTTGATGGCAGAAACTCTTTCGTCGTTCGACTGATGTGCGATGTAATTTGCCATCCGATCCTGCCGCCTGTTAAAGTAGCTTCGAACTTGGGAGCACAGTAGCGGCGTCTGTGGGCGTTTGACGGAACAGTAAATGGGGGTGATTATAGTGCGTGGCGGACGATGCACTTTCAAAGGTCGCTGTGCGTCCACTGCATGATGAGTGCTGTGTGTTGGTTTAACTTTAAACCGAGCACAGTGGGCTGTTGCTGCTACGTCTGTAAGAGATACCGCCAAAGTGACGACGTCAACTTCTTCCTTTCTAGACGACATTACCACATGCACACAAGTTGCACTATCAAACACTGCACGTCCGTGAATGTAAACCCGCCTGACGATTACAGTGGCAGCAGAATCAGACGAGTTTAGTCTCAAGAAGGCTACACTGATCGTAATAGAAGTGGAGTGCCAGAGAAGGCTATGTGTTCGATTAGGCAAAGTGATATTTTAATAATTGCGAAATCCCACGGCACGATGAAGTGTAGTGGTCGCATTATCATAATTGGCAGACCGAGCATATAAATTATTATACTAACTACAAAAAGCCCAGCTGTCGCTAGAATAGCCGACCGTACTGGTTGTCAGTGACCTTTAAGGTCATCCAAGGTCGATGATTTTCATATACACCGTAATTTGAAAGCCAATATGCCACTTCCTATTAGTGATCAACAGCAACCTACCTGAGCTCTATCTATCACTGTTTCCGAGATATGGCTCTGCAGGTTTCCATTGAATTTTCTATACTCTCCCATTTCACCCTTAATTTGAAAATGTTTTTCTTGCACTAGATGGCTAAAGTTTTGCGTGTCCGAGTTTAACACACATGGCTAATTATTCGGGTAAAAAAATTTTTACGTCCTACCCGTTAGCTAGGGTGCATCTGTTACGGGCAGAAAAACGGACAGTCAGACGACAACCATGCCAATAGCTCGATGTAATAGGGCCTAATGCACAAGATTTTGCTTTTAGTTAATAAATTCAGTTTGACGTGAAACGAAAGAAAAGCTAGGCACAACGATATAACGATAAGTAAGTTTACACTGTCTGTTTCTCCAGTAATCGAATTCTACTTGTCTTAAGCAGATTTAAAGGTTAGCAACGTGGTTTCAAAATACATCAAGTTGTTTCTAACGCTTGCTGAACGATTTCAGCAATTTTTCTCGTAATGTCGGCATTTTTTGGTTTTGTTGTTTGATCTCTTTATGTCATAATGTACAACGTCCGTGTGCAGCGTCCACCTGTAACACTGATGGCTAGAGACTTCTAACTGTTGCTTCAGTTGGCAACAGAAATGGATAAATAAATGAGCGAATTATGAGTTACGGTAGTCAGAGCGGGCATCTCACGGATGTTGCGGTTTGCCGCGATACAGTTAAAGTTGAGCGCGAGCGGGCGGTCTTGTCAGGTGATGGCACAACGTTCAAAGACGAAGGACTCAATTAATCCATTACGGTGTAATTGGTGTCCGTCTAAGCCGTCCCATCTTCATCTATACAGGCAAGCGTGCACCGACGTCGCTGACGCACGCACTGCTGGAAATTGCCGATAGTGAAATTGGTTCAATTACCAGTCGGTACTACGCTATGGAAGGCTCCAACAAGCTCAGCTGTGATCGCACTTAGTACAACCGTTTATCCGCCCGACGATCTCATCGCTAACAGCTCGTCTCGCAGTTATATGCTGCTTCTGTCATCGTTGCATTTGATTCAATTCCACGCAATTAATACAACCAAAGTTTTGTGTGTCCAAAGAAGTCATCAACATGACACGTCGCAACGTTTACCACTTTTTATTACCAGGAATTACTGTACTTACAGTTCCTGATACAGTCCGTCACCGAAATTGCTATTAGCGCTGATAATACAACGTCAGTAACCTGACTGACTTCGAAACTTCCTAAGTAAGGTAATAGTAAATGCAAACTATCGGTGGAGGTGGCAATCATAGAAATTACGTGGTCAGCAGTAACTAAACAGACGCCCATTACGACCGATTGTACTGTGGTGAACTGTAATGCGTCGTGATAGGCTGACGGCTGGCACATCATCATCATCAGCAGCAGCAACAACAGCAGCATCAGTCAGTGGTGGTTAAGCGTTGCTTGCTGCCGCTAATCCGGTTGTAACCGAGTCTGCCGTAGTCAGCTACCGTGTCCAATAGGATTCGTCGATCTGATCGTGGCGTCGCTGACTGGTAGTTGCAGAGCTGCAGTGGCTAGATCTCACCAGCAATTCATCTCAGTCGTCATTCAGTCACTCACTCGGACCGACGCGCAAGCGTAAACACTTTTCACTGTTGTTGCTGCTGCTGCTGCTGCGTATATTGCGTCAAGCTGTTCAGTAGGCCTACGTCGCCAGTGGCGTGAGTTAGTTTTCTACAGTAATTAATTTAGTGCCGCGTGCAGGCTGACATGCGATAAACATATCACTACAGGTACTTTTGCCGACGAGTACAGGTGTATGTAGGCATCCAAAACTGGGATTGTATCATTACTGCCAACTAGGCCTACTGCGGCTCATTCGTCTGTGTCAAGAATTGCTAACCGTCGTCATATTTGTTTTCGAATTCATTAGACAAGACGTACTAAGGCGTGCGGCGCCGTATCACAACGCATGACAATCATCTCGCTTTCTTGGTCACGAGGTGGCCTTTACAGTACAGTGCAGTATAGTGAGCTTGCGTTCAGGGTTTAAGATCATAGTGGATCCTTTTTTTAATTTTTAGAGAAATGCCAAGTTAACAGCGGCGCAAAGCTGCGATCAGTGAGCAATGCAAACGTCGACATTTTTCTAGTCAAAGTCTGTCAAAGTCTGAAAGTTTTGTGTGCAAAAAAACCTGTAAACGTGAGATAATTTAATAATTATATACAACCCTGTGTTTTTGTCGATTCAGTGTCACTGGATGACTGGCTGAGTTGACGTCTCGTTAACACTGTTGTCTTGGCGCGTGACTTCATCCAACATAGCATCAACTCTGTCCGGTATAGCGACAATGCAGAGCTACATCGGAACGGCCGGGTATCCGGTGATGTTGTTCAACATGGCGTCTCGTGACACCTGGTTCTCGGCGCTACATCATCATCATAGCGGCGGTGGCGTGGTTGATGCTGCGAGGCCGCTACTTCCGGCGATGCTGCAAGCGGAGGCCGCGCGTCGACCGACGCGTCACTTCATCGCCGACATCCTCGGCCTACGAGACGACGACGATGATCACGAGGAGATGAAATTCTCACGCACAGCGAGCAGCACGGGGGTTCCCTTGAAACACGTAGACGTCAGCGGCAGCGACGGCGGTGTCTGGACTTCGATGTCGCCGTCTCCGCCGTCCCTCAGCAGCAACGCCGACGACGTGACGACATCACCGGACAGTGAGCCACCGCAGCGCTGCGCCGAGGACCTTCGACTGCTGACAAGACATCACAGCTTCGGCTCTGAGTCATGCACCAGTCACACGCCTCCGTCGTCATCCGACGTTGACGTCGACTACATGTCTGACCACGGTACATATCTACTTCTATTTTTATTGTTATACCACGATCATTTCGATCGCAGCTATAAAAGCGAATTAGCGAAACTTCGTATTTCGTATAATAAGCATTAACAAATATTTTAGTATGACTGTAATGTCCCATCCATTAGAAAAGCTAAGAATTTTTTTGTCTTAAACCGTTTTTACGCGCGAAAGCAGCTACTGCTTTCAGCGCGTCTTAACTATCGCAATTCTGTCCATCTGTCCGTCTGTCCGTCTGTCTGTCCGTCTGTCACACGGGTGGATCAGTCAAAAGCGGTACAAGTTGGAATCACCAAATCTTCACCGTCTGCTGCCTGGAAGATTCTAATGTCAGGAACCGTAAAGCTTTTTCATAAATTCGAAGGGAGTCACCCCGAACGAGGGCGCTAAATGAGAGGGGGGTGGGCAAAATTTGCGATTTTTTTGCCAATAAGTCGCTGTATTTTAATAACGGTGCGAGATAGGGCCTAGGTTACTATTAATCACTAATAAGAAGTCGTACACTGGCTCTCGATTGGCGCCGAATTCAATGACCTTGAATGACCTTAAACGCCAAAATAACACAGTAACAGTAACACAGTAACACAGTATTTAATAAAATATGTGACAAACGCACATAATAAAATAGCAAAACAGAAGAAAAATGTAATTTAGACAAGGTAACATAGCATAAAATAATTAGACACAGTCAAAAAGTGATCCAACCAAAAAAAGACTGTTTATGCAATTTTTTACTACAAACAGGCAGCGCATAATCATGTCCACGAGGGCGTAAACTGTCTGGACGCTCGGCGTAACATGACAACAAATAGGGGGTTTTATGAATTTTTTTGGCGATTTCGGGCTGCGACACAAGTCTATATCATCCACAAGGTAGCGCCACGGAACTATCGTTATGCGATCCAGATAGAGAATTTGGTATTTGTATATTAACTTAGCGTGAACACCCAATTTTCAGCTAAACTACTGAACCGGAACTGCTATAGGTTTTCGCGCGTCTCGTGAACATTAGCTTAAATTTCTTGTTTATAGTTTGTCGTTTGCTAAAATTTAGCAGCCAAATGGCTGAAAATGTTAAAAATTTCTCCAGTGCAAAATACCAAACATCACAGAATTGCCCAGCTGTTACTTTTCAGCAGTTTTGTGCGCTTTTTCTATACTTTGTTACTTTCGTGTTTTGTATCGTTTTTTTCTTTGAAAAAATGTTTACTTAAAATTGACTCGAACACAAAAGCTCCAAACAGCTTAAATTGTGGCAGAGTCACTGAGTCTCTCCAATCCATGGAGAGACGGCCAGGCTGAGTTAACCACGCGGCAGGTGTCGTATTAAAAAGTCTTTTTTCTATTTTTTTATTTGCATTGTTTTTTATGTTATTTGTGCATGTCATATTATGGATATGCCATATGACATGCAACGTCCCGCACACACGTAGTAACAAAAGAACTAACGAAAAATGTCTAACGTAAATGTGATGGATAATGTATACGTTCGTATCCGCGAAGGCTGCATGTCGTTAATATTCGGCGTGTAAATGCTTGTATTTGTGCAGCGACGTCGGGCGCGGGCGCGGCGGCACGTAAACTGGACGCTCATGACAGTGACGACGCACAGAGACCAGCATCCACGGACGCACTACAGCATCAGCATCAGCGGTCAGCATCGTCGACGCCGACAGCTCAGAGCAGAGACGGCGCGACTGCAGCACCCGGCGCACTGACTTGCAGCGACAAGAAGAAGAAGGCACGCACTACGTTCACAGGCCGTCAGATCTTCGAGCTGGAAAAACAGTTCGAGCAGAAGAAGTATTTGTCGCTGAGTGAGCGGGCGCGCATGGCCGCACTGCTCAGTGTCACCGAGACTCAGGTGAGTCCGTCAGTTCCAGCAGCTGAATGCATTTGCAGTCTAGACTCTAGAGGTGTTATTAGCCATTCAATCCGCACGCGTCTTGTCGTCATCTGCAATCCAGTAACACCGCTGTAGCTGTTTTCTCTGATAGGTGTCAGTTAGCCTATAGACATTATAACAAATTCTATACACAGTCGTGTTTTAATGGATTGTGTGAAATAGACAGCGCTATACTTAATCTACGAGTCTATTTGCAGTCTTGTGCGTGTTTTGAGCTTTAAACTAGAAAGTCGCAGAGTTACTTAAAATTTCGCTATACACTTGGTTCACTCAACAACTGTGACTTTTTTCTGACTGTGACAGGCCAAAATATAAAAGGTCAACGACGCAACGTCGCTGTTTTTTAACATCCCAGTTACAACATCCAGCATAATTGACGACTAATATAAAAAAATTATAATATAGGCTTATGGCTTGGTTATACACAGATGTTACTATCACTGAGTGAGTTTTAACAAAGACCATAGTAATCGGGTAAAAAGCCGAATCGCTGTTTTCGTTTGTATTTGCCAGATCGCCAGGCTGGCAGCATAGTATAGGCTATACTGGCGGTTTGGCTACAATTTGCAATTGCATGTTTTGGTTTGGGGGTTGACTTCCAAAATATCCATTTTTATTGAAGTGTCAGGGACCCCATTTGGCACAATGTGTGATCGGAACCCATGAGTGTACCTGTCATGCAGACTGTATTTAAATCCGTCACATGATTTAAATAGGGTGCGCGATTGTGACGTGCAGACAGACGAACCCCACACATGCCGATACATAGACGGAATCGTTTCCGCTGCAACAGCAATTTCGCCGAAAATTGTATTTGTACTACGTGAACTGCGACTGAGAAGGTTCAGTCTCAGTGTGGCATATACTGAATGGTGCAGGTGAAGATATGGTTTCAAAACCGGCGGACAAAGTGGAAAAAGCAGGAGAATCTGAGCAATGCTGAGGCCGCTGAACACCGCGCATGCGCAGAACATCGGCGCAGTTCCGATCATCGACGACGAGCGTCAGTCGACGACACTTCACATCATCACAGCTCAACGACAATCATTAACTCTCCACCTCCGTCCCTGCCGGCGCCGGTGTGTAACCCTCTGACCGTGGCTCTGCATCCCGGCGGTGCGTCACCAGCAGCCCTTCAGTTCCCGCGCGTCTATGTCAGCTGCCCGCCAGTCACGTCTCTCACGGCCCATGACGTCACGTTCCGCCTTCCCCCACCCGATGCCATTCCACCACCCGCTCCGGCCGTGACGTCATTTCGCCCATCCCCCTTACTTCCAGTATCCCGATGCGATGACGTCACCACACAACGACCGCGGGAAACCACGGCGAATGCGACGCCTGATCAGCTGGCAGACGAATCGGCAGAAGGTTACCATGACAGTGACGTCATACCACCACTACCGCCACAGAAAGTAACAACGAACGTCGACAACGTCGGTCGTGACTGTTCAATGCGGGAAACTGATGAAACTGAATAAACATTCTTATACAATGTACATACTGTCCGAAATCTGTTTTTGCTACACACTGACTGTGTACATCATATATGAGTACACTATGACACAATACTTTGGTCGTATATTTATTCTTTCTCGGAGCCATTGTTTGTATGACTGGTTTGATAATGCTGATTAGATACAGGATTTAGAGTCACTATATATAACCACTGCATGCCGTTGAATCACATACGGCAAGTGTGGGCAAAAATAAAAATTTTTGTGTCTGGTTGCATCTGATGAAAAAGTATAGAGTATAGAGTATAAAGAAATCTTTTTAAAAAAATTTATTTTATGACATGGGGTGACATTGCGTGTAATGTCACACAACAACTCATAAAACAGTGAAACTCTGAATAAATAGTACCATAAAAAGTAAAGTAAAAAATACTGCATGCAGCATATCAGACTAGATGCAAACAGTTTTTTACTAGAACTTTGAAAACACACAAAAATGCACCAATATTTTGAAGCTATAATACAAATTTTAGGGACAGAGGTTTTTACGGAAGGACGGCAACCCGAAGCAGAAAAATTATTTTTTGTGCCCAAAAAAATGAACAAAATTGTCCGTAAGAATGTGACGGTGATCCATTCGTTTATTCACATTTATTGCGACTGAAAAAAAGAAGAACTGGTGTATTGTGCCCGCGGAGTTACATTTTACGCGCGATAGCAGAAAGCTTCGCGCGTCTTAGCCATGGCTTGAGCGTCTGTCCGTCTGTCACACCCTTGAACTCTATCAAAACGGTGCAAGCTAAAATCACGAAATCTTCACTGTTGGCTGCTTCAAGGACTCTAGTTTTACGTGACGAAATTTCGAGCCCCTGGGTGAGGGGATTTCCTTCAAACAAAAGCGTCAAAGAGGGGTACCCCCTTTAAAATAACGTTATTTTGCCGTTATTGGCTTGTCTAGTGTGAAAACGGTTGCAGATAGGTACAAGCATGTTGCTTATTATAACAAGCACTGGTCACGTGCTTTATAGTTTTATCAACATCGATGACCTTGAACGACCTAGAACTCCCAAAATTAGGGGTTTTCGTGAATTTTTTGTGATTTCGAGCTGCGACACACATTTTAAGAGTGAATTGCGCCGAAATGGCTAGAGATATACCCAGACAACCTGTGTATGAAATTTTTAGCATTAAACGTAGATTTTAGCAGTCCAAGTCTCGACTCTCAATTCCCTAAATTCAAGGAAGCCGTCAAAGAGGGGTGTCCGCCTAAAATTGGTTATTTTACTGCTATCGTCTCGTGTATAGCGTGAAAACGATTGCAGATACATACATGCTGCTTATTATATCAAACACCGGCGACGAGCTTTTTAGATTTATTAACATCGATGACCTTGAACGACCTTGAACCTTGAACGATAGGGGGAATGTAAGCGTTTTTTGTAAATTTCCAGCTTTGGCGCACATTTCCAGAGTGAATTGCGCCGAAATAGCTGGAGATAAATTTGGACAACCTGCGTAGGCCTATAAAATTTTTAATAATAATAATAATAAGTGAACATTTATATAGCGCACTATCATTTCAAAAAATCTCTAGCATTTAGCATTGAACGTCCGTTTTTAACAATATAAATTTTGACTTTTTAAGTTCAAAGAGTCTTCTGTACACAGGCTTCAAATTTGGGTACTTTTTCAAAACGCATTACTATTTTTTACGCGTTGTACACTGATTCGGCAGGTGGCAGCACAGCTGCTATCACGCGTTACGTGAGCTTTGCTCAAATTACTTGTCTTTTTCACTGTTGGCTAACTCCTACCGCGGTGTCGACCATAGGCCGTACAGTTTGTCAGCAGATGGGCCGCTTCATGAAAGGAAGATTGTTATAATAAAATATTATAAGATGACAAAAACTATACAGAAATAACTTCAATTACGATACAATTACGCTTCTATAGCTTTTACGTTGTCTGGTACTTTGTGTTTGTGTTAGAAACGTAAACTTATACCTGTAGGTATACAAAGTAGGTCACATGAATAGTAGGCCCCTACGAAGTAGAAAAAATGAAAACGCCAACGAAAAATAGTTGAACAACTGTGAACTTCTTCAGCGATCTTCGCAACTCGTTTCGCAGAAACAGAGCAAACGTTACTTAGTAAATCAGTCGAAATTCAATTAACCTTCAGCTCGCAGATTCGAAATGGATATTCACATTACATAAGTTGCAGATGCAGAATATACGTCCAATTTACGTTGAAACAGTGTATAGGGCATAGGAGGAGAGTCTGTGTACGGTACACAGTTAAGCTGATTTAACGTGTTGCTGTGCATGGACCGAATGGCGTAAGCTGGGGATCATAGTACATCAGATCAAGAGTACGGATGCGTGCGTGTTAAGTGATGCCGGTGTCTGACACTGGCGCGATGCAGTTGTTCAATTTACGACAGAATCGCAGTAGAATCCGGCGCTTGATGTCGTGTCGCGCTGCTGCTATTAACGCCAATCTATACCCAGTTAATAACGTCGCAGTCGCTGCAGCACATATAGCGTAATCCGATTAGGTGTCGTCGTCGTCACTCGCTAGCGCTGATGTGTGATGTCTCGCTGAATGTCGTGAGCTGAATTCCAACCGTCGCGACTCGTCGGAATAGAACATTATTGACACGCTGTTTTATGATGTGGCCCGCAGACCAAAGGTTATATAGAAATTAGAGATGAGACAGGGCTATTATCAAGATCTCCCTGGATGAGGTCACATAGTAAATGGCAAGGCAAATGACATTCATCGTTGTCTTCGTCGTCGTCAGCCCGTAACCAGCCTGCACCGTTATTACACTACTGATGCGTAAACAATATTCACAAAAATCACTTTGAAGTTAGTGCATTTTAGTAATCTGGTCTAACTAGGTATCATTTGAAATGATTCTCCATTTTTTATAAACGTGTTTCGTCGTTTTACTGTTGATTAATTTATAGTTAATTAATGTAAATTACGATTGATTTAATTTGGATACATATTTTCAGCTGCGTGTGTAAGTAATTAGTTAAGTGCTATGAGTAGAAGAGTTCTAGCTTAAAGCATCAAAAAGCTAATCCGTGGAAGAAACTCGAAGCGACAGTGGAAGAGAGTGAAGGCGGCGCGATGACCTGGAGGACGGATGGGATGCTGCGTGGTGTATCCAGGGAGACATGAGATCAATCACATCAGTTAGACCTAGTGTGATGTTTAGCCGCTGAAGCACGCCCGCATCTAGTCTCCCGCCGGGTTAAAATCATCAATGTACTTACACACTGACTGTCACACGCTGCTTTAACGCCTCGAACACACTCACTATGTCTTTGCACGTCTTGCTCTCTGTCTCTGCCTTTCCGTTTGCCTTGCTGGTAAATAACTGAACGATTGACTGCACTGTCTCGTTTTTATGTCCGAATGAGCAGTCGCATTTGCTGTTTACACGATCCAGATTTTTTTCCCGTCAATTAAGCAAGTAAAATGGTCAAGGACATGCCATCAACGATCAAGCGAACTGAGAGAGTGGGAGAGACGTCAAAACATAGGCATGGGTGTACTTTAACAGACGCCAGATAACTCCTATAGAGAAGAGAAATACTAAAATATGGGTGATTTAAACGACGAAACTGAAAACGAAGTTCGACAGCGAAAAAAATCAGATGACGATAGTAAGACAGGAAACACATGATAAGTGGGCATGAGACAAGGCAGACGATTGAAGACTGGTGGACCATCTTAAAGTGTGTAAACGGTTTACGATGTTCGTAACAACGGTAAGAACAAGAGTAGGCCTAGATTAGACAAGACGCTGATTTAAATGATGATCGCTTCAGTCTTCTTACAACCGACTTTATAACATTTCGTTTGTTTCTTCTGCTTATCTCTTTTATTTTAAGAGTAATCGCTTATTGCAGTCGTAAAATTTTCACACAATGTTCAGATGCCCATTTTCCTTCTTACAAACTTGATACCTATCTAACCCCTTCCAAAAATTAGGAAAAAGGGTAAAATTTTCGATCTTCTGATTTTGCGCCTTCGAGCTAAATCACGTCAAAACAGCACCGACGTCTCCTTTCTGCCTTCAGAGTCTACCCATCCACCCCCGGATTTTTTTGTGGTCGGCGTTAAAGCTTTTCCAGTCGACTCCGACCACGCTGAGTGTTTTCTTTCAGGCGCAATCGTTTCTTGCAGCGCAATCAATTACGCCTATAGCTACACATTTTTCCGTAGTGCGGTCTTTCTGTCTGTCGTCTGTCACATTCGTGCATCTGCATTTTTTGCAAGTACGACGTTGGCTCCAATCAAAACATGCATGATTTGCAAATTGCTGCCGTCACCTAGCGAACAAAAACGACAGTTGCATGGACTGGCGGCAGCGATTCCGTTTTTATCAAATTATTTAAGACTTGTTGTATGTTTCTAGTTGATTTTTTACTGCACTGATTATAGTGACAAACATAGGCTACATAAAATCTGGCTACTCGTCTGCGCGATTCCGAGATTACGTTATGCGTTATCGTAGCGTTAGTAGCGTTAATGTAAAAACAGCAGAGATCATGGGTGGGTGAGTGTATAGCCGCGAAGTAGTTAAATCTGTCAGTTTCATGGTCGTTTGACTGCGTCGTCGGCGACGAGTAATCGCTTTGCGAGGTGACAAAGAGGTCGGGTCGGGCGATAATGTCGACGACGACGCAGTCAAACGACCATGAAAC
>Ga0209454_1001699_pt1 | contig 14148 bp, 5 predicted proteins | sample WorMetHERISLAND1_2_FD_187400 | JGI IMG/M metagenome (GOLD analysis project Ga0209454, IMG submission 187400) | Marine gutless worms symbiont microbial communities from Max Planck institute for Marine Microbiology, Germany - Olavius geniculatus... | ecosystem: Host-associated > Annelida >...
GCATGACTTTTTTTTAGCATAGAACGTACATTTTTAAGAATCTACAAGTAGTTATTTTACCGCTATTGGCTCGTGTAGCTTGAAAACGGTTGCAGATCGGCGAAGACATGTTGCTTATCATAACAAGCAATATAGTGACAAGCCTTTTATTAGTGTAAACCTAGATGACCTTGAATGACCTTGGATTTCTAAAATAAAGGTATTAGTGTTTTTTTGCAATTTGTGGCTGCGGCGTAGATTTCAAGAGTGAATTGCGTCAAAATGGATAGAGTTAAGTTAAGAGAACCTGCGAATAGGAACCGCTAAGGCTGTCGCGCGTCTCATGAGCTTTGCTCAAATTACTTGTTATATCTCTAACGGGCAGTGTTCCGTATTTACGTCCAACAACACGTAGCAAAACGACCAAGCACCAAGCGTGACAAGAAACACAGTATCAGATTATGACTAGTGTAAATTTTTTTCAAGAAAAAGTAATTTAATTTGGTCCATCTGATATTGACACGTTGGAGCAAAACACTGTAACGGTTTAACGCTTTCACGCGAGCACCAGTTAAAGACGTGTCTGAAACAATTATTCAACTAATCACCGTCAGTCGTCGGCACTCTGAGCTGCTCACGGCGATGTGCTGCTGGCGCGCGGTCCGGTGTTGCTACAGCGTCAGCCAGTGCAGATTGACTTCGCTGTCGAGGCTGATGCTGTCTGGCCGCAGCAGCTAACGCCTCGGTCCGCGCATTGTAACCGTTACACGTCTCGCTACCAGCACCGACGACGCTGTAACCGGAAGTAGCTGGTTGCGATGCCACCGGAAGTGCTGCGTTACGACGCAGTGATCCGCTGGACTGCAGGGACGCCTCGTCGGTGTCGTCGTACGACTGGAAAGACGAATCGTCGTGTGTATAGTTTAGTTGCGTAGCCTTCGTCTCGTTGAAAACCTAATTCACAGAAGATCTTACGATAATCTTAAGACACTTTCGCAATTACGGTCATCTTAAGAAAATCATCTAGGTCATAAAGATACTAACGACATATCCGAACTTCCGCACGAATTCAGGCTTAAAACCCATCTGTTTAACATTTCATACCTTACACTATTGTGATTTTACACTACACAATGCTTGCACAGTGACGATCATTGCTTCGGACGCTAATCGTTCTTGCTTACATACTTACTTAACAAGACATGTCTTGAAACAAATCTTATAATAACGTCTGTAAATCGGTGGCTTGGTAATGTAACGGTAAGATGTTCGATTTGCAATCAAGAGGTCGTGGGTTCAACTTTCGATCAAGTCACTATCAAGTAGTTAGTTAATTTTAGATGGTGACTGTCTGAAGACAGGTGAGCCATCTTGGTGTATAACCAACACCAAGGTCAACTCAGCCTTCCATCCCTCCGGAGTAGGTAAAATGAGCACCGGGCTACCGGCCTATCTAGCTGGGATTATGACGGGACGCGTTTACGTGTGTCCGGTGAGAGGGACATGCGATTCCATAAGGCAGGTGACGCTCCGAAGCTCTGAGATGGATAAACAGCTATTCCGTTTAACATACATTAAGCACCTGGTCGTTGAGTGTAAGTGCGGCCAGTTCGTCGTCGTAGTCAGCAGTCGGCAGTCGACCAGTCGCTCGTCGTCGTCTGTCGTCATCGTCGATGTAAGCTGACGCCGGGATGAAATCCGGCGTGCCGCTGAAGTTGAGGCTGTTCAGACTGGTCTGTGATGACTGTCGCCGGCTCATTCGGCGTGGCACGGGCGCCGGTGACAGTAGATCCAGTGGGTACGTCGTGGTGGTAGGAGGCTTTGCCGGCAGAGACCGGCGCGGACGTACAGCAGTCCCTTGCAGTCGTCTGGGTGCCGGAGAACCACCACCGACAACGATATCTGGTGTCGTGGTGGGAGGTGCCGAGTAACGTGACGCCAGAACAACATCCGGTCTACCGCCGTTTGATGACGTCACTGATGACGTCATTCCACGTCCACGGTGCATGTCAGAAGACGTCATGACGCGGGTGCAGACGAACGGAAGTGGTGAATAAATGCGCCGGTATAGGTCGTTGTAGTCGACGCGGTGCTGAGGCTGCTGGGAATGCTGGTCGGCCCCGGGTGACGTCATCGTCCGTGGCTGTGGGTCACGTGACTCGTCGTGCGGTGACGTCACGAAGTCGCGGTGTGACGTCAGCAGGGTGAGGGACGCCAGGCGTCGAGGGCGACATCGACGTAGTAGGTTGACGACATCGTCGTGAGGCCAATGGCGCACTGTCACGCCATTGATTGCTATCAACACGTCGCCCGCAAACACAGCGTCGCCACATCGCGCCGCGTCCATCACTTCCTTGATCACTTGACCTTCACATAAACAGCATCAGAACATCAAGCGAGATAGATAAAAAAAACAGTAACATCAATCTAAACGGAGAAATAGCATGACGCAAAACGGAGAGATCGGAAGCCAAGCTGGTCGTCGACGTAGTTGACTGGACCGAGATATTGCGGCACGAATCTGTGCAAGACTTTTGTAAACCAAAACGGCGATTTTGTACTGGACTCGCTCCGGCACGCGCAGCCAATGGAGGCATGCAGACAAGCGCGTCGGTGATGTGGTCCGATCGACGAAGATGGTATGTCAGTCGCACAGTGGCGTTCAGCACCGACTGGAGTCGACGGACCGGCATAACATGGCACGTGCGTGAAAAAAGCCATTTTTGCCTTTCAGTCAGACAAGATCCACTCTACTACCCCAGACAGACCTAACTGAAATATTGACTACTGCTAAATCCCTAACTATAGGCTATATACACTTCACAGAGAAATAAAACTGCGAAAACTGAAAAGATGCAAAACTTTCACTTCACACTAGACCGCCGCCGAATACTACCGTTCCAGGCGGTCTAACAAGAGATCCAGTGTCGTTCTGTCGATTCGAGTGCTGGAAACGGTAAACTGAACCTTAGGCCTACGCACAGATCTAGACTTACTGCATTTCATAAAGAAACTTCTACAATGCTCCGCTGCGGGCGATTCGTCAATTAAACCCCAGCACTTTTTATAGCCAATAGCTACACACGAATTCAATCCATGTCTTGCTCCAGTCAGGTCCGTCCGTCCATATAATACGACCGCTGTCAATAAAACTTCTATCGGTATGAAACGATGCTAGACGAATCAAAATCCCGCTGTGAAACCGATCTCTAGCGTGAAAGCTCCCCCGATCCACGAGCGATAAAATTCCAGAGAACGCGATGCAGCGAAACAAGATACCGATTCCTCAGTCACTGAGCGTGTTGTACCTCACTGCAGTGCTTTAGTGAACAGCGTACAACGAAAGTAACACAGCTCTTGTTTTTTTTTCAAGATAATATTATTGTAATGTAAACGGCATAGGTTTAGATATACTTAATTCTTTGCATCAAGCTATTTCTCGCAACGCATAAAACTACCACAAACCACCTATCTGTGATTATGAGGATAATGCACATTCTAGCTGCTGACCGTCTTCAGAGTCGGTGAGAGTGAAGCCGAATCCAGACGGTCCCTTGACGACGTCCACAGTCTTCAGATCGCCCTGTTGTTGTCTGTTTGTGACGTCACGAGCAGATGCTCCCTGTGTATTGTGCATGGCACGACGAGACCGCTCCGGTGTAGACCGAACTTCCATTCTTTAAGTGTAAGCGTTCTTCACTTCACTCGTATACTGTCCGATGCTCTCTTGCTGTCCTGCACGTGATCCAAACTAACGGCGGTAATGTACTAATGTAATGTTTAGTAGTCTAAATTCCTAGCAGACCATAATTATTATTATATACTACAGACAACTGTTTGGGGGTAATGCGTTACGTCTAGTTCTAATTTCTAACTCATTACCCTAACCCGAAAACTAGCCTATAGACCGCGCTTACATGACTTGCAATGCAACATGCGCAATCCCGTATAGCTGTCTACAGTGTGTATGTCTCAGGCTGCTAGAAATTTAGATCACCGCTAAACTGCAACGATACGCTAACGGGTACAGTTATTTTCAACCGTCATAAGTGTCAGACACCGGATATTCAGTATCACGATGACAGCGTCGTGACCACTGTCCACGCCGCTTCCACAGACTCAGCTAGCACTGGTACCTTTTCACAACTTTCGGCCGCAGTCGTGCGTCATAAAGCAAACGACGACAGCGGTCTGAGCGCTGTCTGGAGTGGTATTTAAGCCTGTACTGCGTGCTGCAACTATATACTTACCGCAGCTGTCCAGCGGCGTCAGCTTGCAGCGACGTCGTGCTATATCCACGTACCGTTGCTCACCAGTCCAACCGATCGACGTTCATTCAACCACCGTAGTCAACGGCAACTGCACACGACGGCCCATAACTTACTCTCAAGCCGTCGGTACTTGCTGTACAAAAGGCGCAGGTCTACACGGTGTATTGAACGATATAGCTATCGGCAGTCGGCGCTGTCACCGATAACCGCGTGCAGCTTGCACGACTGACTACGTAGGCTGTAGGTTAGGAGTGAGTGGGTGAGTATACGCAGCACGGACTTATACCACTTCAGAGAGTGGTCAAACCTATCTAGACTGCGATCAGATCGCACAGTCTTCGCCGTTTGCTTTATGACGCATGACTGCAGCAGAAAGTTACGAAAACATTAACCTACCAGTGCGACGTGATCGTTGTCGAAGCACCACCGGTGAAATCTGAAGGCGGTATACCATGGAGGCTATACAGAAGTGTTGCTGCAAAGTCGCTCGCTAATTTCCAACACAGAACGCTGACGACGACGTACGAGCACTGTATTTCCCACGAAACGGTGGTTAGTCTCTGTGTATTTCCAGTTCTCGTGTCACAGCGTCGCCCGCCAATAGTTTGATCTACATACGTCCATTGGTCGTCTGCGTCCGACATCTAAAAACCACACTCATCTCACACTGGTACGGTAGTCTGTTTTCACAATTTTCAGCTGCAGTCGTTCGTGCGTCACAAAGCAAACGACGGTGTATTTTATTTCATCTGAACGCAGTCTAAATAGCCTACGATACTTCACTGTCTGGAGTGGTATAAGCTCGTACTGTGTACTCAATTTTTCACTCCAGTAGTCTGAACGATCGAGCAGTTGTAGCACACGGTAGCTATAGGCCCATTTGTATACAGTGTCTCGAGGCACGCGGCGACACAAACACTGCATTGGCGACTGGCGATGATCCACAAGCCTACAGCAGCAATCGAGCCCTATAGCGAGCAGTGTAGGCCTAGGTAGCCACCACACCTCCGGCCGCCGCGTCCCATGCACTGTACGCGCTCAACGGCGCCGAGCGAGCGTTCCAGCTGACGCCTCCTACACGCCGCAGCTATAAGACAATACAATACGTCGCGCTATACGCTACTCCGACATTACAGCCACACGATTCAGCAGTCAGGCTGCCCACCGACCCACCTATAGGTTACCGTCGCCTGTACAGCCACAGATCAACTTCCGTTTCTCGATCCGGGGTAGGTTGATCGAATATCGGTCTATCTGGCTGGGGTTAAGGCGGGGCGCGTTCACCTGTGTTAGCAGGTGACACTGTATGATTCCATATGGCAGATGACGTTTCGAGCTCTGTGACGGGTTTCCTATTAAAAGCTATATACACCACCTTTGCACCTTTCTTTTATTTTTTTAGTTATCGGAGCTCCTTCACAGTGCGACTTGGGCCTATGGGCCGCCACGTTTTTCTTTCCTAGCTGTTCGGTCATTTTATCGCAAACGTCACGTGCTTCACGCATCAGTCAATTCGGTGCCGCGATCTTTTTTTATTTCGACGCTTGCTACGACGATTCATTGACTTACTTTATCTTTATATATTGGGTTTGCCGTTGATACAATTTCTCGTTCAGTTTGTAATCGAAACCTGATGCCAAAACGCCTCCAGCATGAGTGTCGTATGGTAGTAGTTGGTTATGATGATTGCGATATGTCAAAGTCATAAATCAGACAGCGCGATTTTCTCAGCAATGCTCCGTATGTGGTCTGTGTGGATCATTTAGCCGACGTCCGAAAATCGCCGTCATACGGATTAGGAGATTTCATAGTTCACGCAAACCGAGCTATTCAATCCGTCTTTCTATACCCGGCCCCTGTAAGCTGTGAACTCAATGAAGATTCGTTTTATCCTAATCATAATGTCAGTTGGCAGCGCGTTTCTTTTCGTCGCGGCTGCAAAGTTAGTAAAGCGTGGAGTGAGAACATTAAGTAATCTACGATTTTACAAGTTTCCAAGTTTTGTATCCAGATGCATATTTGAAACAAAATGTAAAACTAAAAGCTGCATTGCAATGAAAAGCGGGCGAGTTTCATTTGCATACGGTAGTCCTACATCCAATAGGGTGCAAAACTCGAATGGGAGGCCAAACCTAAAAGGGAAGACCATGGGCCTCTGGCCGCATTTGGTTCCGCCACTGTATAAATTATGAATAATTATGGTATCATAAAACGTAACAAACATAAAAGCAGATATGCATGGCGCCATTAGTGTCAAATGTAACTAATGCTTCAAACGCATATCCGACCGATCACGCGGCTTGTCGGTGCTGTACGGAAGCCTTCTGTTTGGAAACCGAACAGACGACTTCTGCGCAGCACTGCATGCGGCCGGAGGACGTTAGATCCATCTACTGCAATATCACAATAATATCAGTGATCTACTGCAGCGATCCGTCATTGGCGTCTTGTGAACTTACTCAATCAAACGCCAGGACGCCCAAGCTGACCCAACCACAACTAGAAACAATCTGAAAGGTATATCAGCAGAAACGTACATGCAGAGACGTCGAGAGCCACAGAGGGGCCCGGGAAAAACATTCTCGCGGAGCCCGTCTGGAGAGAATTGTTTTTGAAATTCTGCTTTTTAAGATGGCGCATTCTGATATACTTTATATCTTTGAGCGACGGTGGGGCCCCCAAACGTGGAGCCCGGAAAAAAACTTCTTCCCTTCCCTCCCTTCTCGACAGGCCTACGTAATAAGGTGTTTACACGATCCAGCAAACGTCCAGCATTAGCACGTGTATTTTGAATACATTTGCTGGAAGTTTGCTGGATCGTGTAAACACCCCATAAATGAACCAAACAGCCGAGCCTGCACATTGCTACAGCCTAGGTAACGTTGAACGGCTCATCTGCTTACAAGAAGAAGTCGGCTGACGCGAGTTTGTACCTAATACTTGACATAATCATGGCGCCCATAAACAAATTCTATGCATGAAGAAAAGCTTTTTAAAGCCTTTATTTTCTTTCCTCTTGCACCGATACCTTTAACTCATCATTTTCACTTTGTTATTGATTGTGTGACTGATCCAGGGCTGAAGAAAACAAGGTTTTTAAAGAAAATTTTTAGGTTTCGGGTTTTAAAAGTTTTTTGGTTTAGTGTCCAATGAACACAGTACACAAAATTACGACACAGAAAAACATCTTATACACCCTCTTATGTGTAAACGTCATAATGACGTGACTGACGTCGCAACTCAAGAATCAAGTTTAAAATATGAAATAAAATATGATATGTAATACATTTCACGACAAGAAAGAAAACCTAAAAACCTAAAATTGGATTCTCGAGGTTTTTAAAGGTTTTTAAATTTAAAAACCTGGGCTTTATTCTGACAGTTTGTTCGGGATCAGCATAACGCACTTTTCTACGCGAAGCCATTTTAGTGCGCATTATACATCGCTGCTATTGCTATTGCAATTATGTCTGTCCGTCCGTCTGCCTGTAACACTCATGGACCACATCGAAACGATTCAACATGCTAACACCGTAAGCTGTATGTGTTCATAAAATTCATTCATATTTATTCAGGCCTATTCGTCTATACGCCATTCCCACGAATAGTAAAATTCAGGATTTTCATGGGACAAAAATCATGATCGAGACTTCAATGAATGACAACGAACAAAATTGTCCAAGTCAGGCAACCTTTTGTCGAAAACAGCAGTTTCCACCAAGGAGGTGTCAACTCACAAATAGCGCGAAATTTCTATATTTGTGACTCTGTTGCTATGAAACGGCTTTGTACTATAACTGTTACTAACAGAAAGTAGAATGCGTGAATTTCCTGGAGGTGGATTTATGTAAACATGTGCATGGTAGTAAAAAGTGCAAATTGATTTTCTTGTGATACACGGTTACAATACTAAACGAGTCTGCTGGCAAATAGACCAAATTTGTACCTCCTAACAAACGTTTAAAACGTCAATTTACTGGCCGATGGCACTAGTCTGGTGTAACAAAAGCAACAGACGAACGAGTAATTACGTTTATTAACAGCGACAAACGCAAACTACGCGCCGACGACTAGCACAACAAACTACAGTGAAAAGTGAAAACAGCCGCGGAATTAGCTGCGAACTAAAGGCGTGTACACAGCAAGGTAATTAAACCGAACAGAAGTTAACACGGTTTAATTTCTGAGCAGGACGAGCCCATTGGTCGCTGGTTGACGCGTACGTTAGACGGTGCCTACTGTAATGCATTACTGCTTGCCCCTTGGCCTGTTCGTCAAAAACGAAACCATGTCAGTTCAGTTCAGTTCAGTTACGTCGCTCTGTACGCGCTTTAACGGCGTTCACTCACGTGGCGCATTCAGAGACCAGCGTTCGAACTGCCAGAGTCAAAACCGTTTTTCACAACATTAAACATATATAGAATTTGACTAATCTGGTCGTAACTACATAAATAATACTGACGCCGTCCATGCACCTCCACAATAATTGTCTTACCATTCAAGGTGTTCGCACCCAAAACCAGCCCAGGCTTTTTGACTAGCAAGTGACAACTAATATCTTAACACTGATACACGGCGACGTCCTAAGCGTCCCACTCGACAAATCTAAGGCCGTCTCGTTTTCTCCTGATGCAGAAACTTTGGACGGGTTGACTGACTATGGTGTTTAATGGCAACTCTAAGTTAACACAGGTCACACTGCGAAGATCAATGCAAATGCACCAAACACAATGCAAATTACGTCCACATACGAAACCCTAGCATAACTGATCTTTTCTGTTAGCTTTTTCATTATTGCATAGGTACAGTACTGACGAACCAGGCAATCACAGAAAAACTCCTACAAAAAAATTTAACTAAACAGAACTAATCATCATGATCTAGTCTTTTTTTACAGCAACTGCAGCGAGCATGGGGTGCAAGCACTGCCAAAAATTCGAGTGTCTGAAATGAACTACAAGAACATTGCATAGCTCAGCACCTTGAAACTAATTCGTGCTATAAACTTATATGCAGCGGCTTGAAAAGCAAGTGGCACACGAGAACACACAAAAAGCACGCGGAACGGCACTTTTCAGCCAACAGTTCAGCTGCACAACTGTTAATTAACATGCACGATACAGAAAACACATGAATCCGAGCAACTACATGCGAAGCGTATACACAACTGCTGCTATTTGCTAAAGACTCAGAATCTCAGATCTAAAATTCTACAATGCAAAGAGGTCAGATGTAAATATCTACCGTAAGAAAATAGCAGCACAGTGTTTTTTGATTAGCGTTAACAGCAGCACTTTCAACATTCGTTGATCACATTACACATCTAAGACCGAGACGAGTTCTAACGACAATATGCAATTGTACATAGCAGTAACTCCAAAGTACAAGAACTGTCAAACGTATTTATCAGTACACTGAATACGAATTCCTGTGATGTTACTAGAAGTCTACTTCACAGGTCTTTCCAGTTTTCAGCAACTGTGATGAATCAAAGTAATAGACTCACAGAACACAAATCAACCCTGGCAGAATTGCCTACACAGAGGCAAATCCATCAATAAAAGGCAATTGAAATATACAGCAACCACTATGCAGAAATCCAGCGTATTTATGTTAAAAGTAACGAGATAAAATTACACTATTATCAATTTCGATTTTTGTTTAAACGAGCACGTTTTTTGGCGTTACTTCTGGTTAGACTGTAAGGCTATGTCCACATGTGAACTTGGGTGAAATGTAATAAATAAATATTCTAATAAATTATATAAATTTACCAAAAACAACCTTTACCTGATTTAATGTTCACCTTTTGGCAACCGTTGCTGCCTTCGTCGGGACGACTGTCCACCAGGTGTCGCTGCGACGGACAGTAAGCGATCACAGAATATGCAAAGTTGGTAGGACTCCTTATCTCGGTTCTTTTAATTAAGTTAGATGAAGATCGTATTTTGATGAATTTAAACAATCTATTAGTTACCGTTTCAACCTATAAATCTGTTCAAAGACATTACATCAAGCCCTTGCTATGATACAAGCAGTTGCAGCAACAGCATCTAATATGACTCTACTTTATCAGCTGCTATTGGTGTAGGAAAAAATTCCCAACGTCAAATGCAGACTAATGGCTAACGATTGAATTGAGTGACAAACGAAAAAACAACAACAAAAAGCATTCACATCAACAGAAACAAAACTAATGACTTCAACGTACATGTATAATATAATTTGGCGATGATGCAGAATGATGCAAAATTATGGGAAGGTGGAAAAGATAGAGATTGATAAACGAAATTTGTACAAACCGAAAATTGGTTAAAGGTATAAAGATAATCTCGCCGCAATGGACAGAAACACGAACGCACAATTGACTGCAAAACTGCTGTCATCAGTAACCACAGCAGCAGGTCATAAACAACAATCGTAGTAAACAAAACAATAATAATTATTTAATACACACACAACATTGCGAGCAATAAAAAGTGACACTTTTCCTAATGATTGATAAATCTGGTTAGAATGCGGAGCTCATAGCATAGGCCTATTGGCTGCAGCAATTAACACTGATTTTTCTTCGGAAATCAGACCTCACATTGGAGTTCAGACCTCACCTGGATCGACTCCAATAACGAACATCTGAAAATTAAACTGTCAGTAGATTAGAGTCTAACTCTAATAAAGGCAGACCAACTATTCAACAATTTTTTCGTTGCTTTATTAAGCAAAAGCTAGAATTAAACCCTACACATCAACTGACACAATATCACCATGAAATATTTATGTTTTCCACGATAAATGACTGCAACTTCCAATCTTCAGTTTCTTTAAAAACGCAAGACAGCAGTGAAACAATTATTACTTATTAACAACTGGTTTACATGCCAAAGTTATCCTATAACTGAAATTTGCAACATTTTAATGGCCCACAGTATAGATTAGATACGATACTGATTAATATAACTGCATCTTTAACAATGCATAACTATGATGTGCAGACTGTACTAAACACAAAAACACATAAACGCGTGCAAGTTCAATACAACACACGCTAGCACACAATAACGACGAAAACCGAATTCTATTTTCACACAGGAAACCAATATTCTAGAAACGTAACAGTCCAAGCGACAACGACAGCTTATGGTACACAAACGCGCGAACAGTAAACGCTGCAAACGTGTCGGAATTGAAAAAGACAGATCAACATTATTTTGCTACAGATCTACATACAACCGGCTACAGACTAAGGCACTGCGAGATACAGTAATGCAATGTTCAAGCTGAAAAGGTTAGCACCAAATCACTTCAGACAAACATCAAGTGATGGACACAATCGCCAACGTCATGACATTAACTGATATGACAAATACGCACAATTTTGGCAGCATAAGCAGCAATTGTACAATGCACAACAATACTACATCATTACTTACTTACTCAAATTGTTCAATATAGCACAACAACTCTAGGACAGACGGAGCAACAAGTATGTGCAGCATGCATAGACGCCAACGTAATCAGAGAATCTAACATTTATATCAGATATATGGACATATATTTTACTTTTTGTACAACCTGAGATCATATATGATTACCACCCATCATTCATTCTGCACAATTTGCATGAATTTGGTGAGAATCAATTCCGAACATAAATCGGCAGAATGCCACGGAGTATTTTGATTCACTCAGAATCAGTAGTAAACAGGCTTGGCTCGCTGGTTAAGGAGGTAGGCAGATAAATTTCTGAGTGGCAATAAAAATGGTATACGGCCATTAATATCCACTACACTCAAAAAGATCCAAGCCAAGCTTTGAGCTAGTGACTGTAGACATTCTAATCTTCATGCTATCAAAATAGAGATAAAAGTAAACTACACTCTTCTTATGTTGAAGAAATAATAAAATATTATTATCGTCAGATACAAAAAAGCACTGACATTACAGGTCGATATTTTACTCCAGCGCCAATTAAAATACTGCACAACAAAAAGTGACGAAATTACAAAACAATACGTACAAACAGAAAATAAACGATTAAAGCTATAAACAAACAGCATACATACAAAACACAATAATTACTTGAATAAGTTTGATTGGCTCAGCTTGCAGCTGGCAAAAAATGTCTTGGCACGTGACCAGTCATTCACATACAAGGGTCATTTGATAAATAAGTTACAAAACGTCGTCCTCATGTTAGTGTTCCAAATATGAAAAATCTGAAATAAATGTTTTGTAAGAAATTAACTCCAGAGTACCAGCTGTGAGTTTTATCACGATGATGTCGCTGTGACGTCACATCAAATATGGCGACGTCACAATAACGACGTCATCATCAGAATAAATTTCTATTTTATGTCTGTTCAAAATTACGTTCTCTATGAAACGTATATTTTGGATTTTTTTCTGTTTTAAGAATTAACAATAGAATTGCGCCGTTCCGTAACTAATTTAGCGAACGACCCTCGTATACGTAGCACAAAATGACATCATTCAGTGAACGACGACGTGGAAAGGGCTTCCTGGTATGTGCTGGTCTCCCCACTTTACAACAAGTACATAGTTGCCTCGCTCCTGCACCAGGTAGCTGACGCCGTACCGGTTACCACCCACGTGACGTACACGCACCTCCTCGCAGGGCAGCTTAGGTCCCATCACTCCAACCATGAGCATGTTGATTCCTGAAACAACGACAGGTTCATTCAGTGAAAGCACCCACAACAAGCTAACACATGCACATTTACCACTGTGATCCTATATGGCAGATGAGGCTCCGTAGGCTGCAGCTCTGTAATGGATTCCCATGCAGAGCTATACGTACACAAACTCGAGCCGTTTTATGTCCTACATAAATTTGCGTTTCACTTACTTACTTAGTGAGTGAATAATTTTAAGGCAAGTGGGAAACTGGGAATCTTCAGCAACGTTGTGGGGGAAAGAAGTAGGCCGGGCAGAAAGTTGTAATTTTTCGACAGCCAGACGCAAATTTCCGACGAGGAAGATTAATTACGAGTGCTCGAAATTTTAGTTGTTCCTCTGAATTTTCCCAAAACGCAGTTTTGTCAACCCCAAATTTTTTTACTACTTTTTGGCGAAAATTCTCGGACAAGATTAAGAATTTCTGACAGCCAAAAATTTAGGTAGTGGGAGGGAAATTGCGCCCTTTCTGCCTCCACGACGCTAAGCGCCGGGAATCTGTCTAGTAGCCTACCGTACCTCCATGCGAAGTGTCGACAGTGAAAGTAGCCTCTTTGTTTGCGGTAGCGTGTTGAAGCCCGGCGCCGGTCGCGGTGACTTTGGTGGCGTCGGACTGTTGGAAGTGGTCTTGTTGAACGGTGGCGAATTTCTGCGTTGTGCTCGTCTTTGTGACTGTCTCGACCACTACCTGAGACTGCTCCGGCCATGCTGTAGGTCGACCGGGACCTTCACATCACACCATACACACTAAGCAATGTGAAATGAAGGGGAGAAGTTGCCTACTTTCCTATCGCTTCTTCTCCCCTCCCTATTCCCTTATCCGAACTTTTACTTTTCTTCCCCTTCCCTCCACCCTTCACTTCCCTTCTTTCCGTTAGAAGTAGGATGCCTAACTTTTAGCTACGAGGTCTGGGGGAGCGCTGTGAGCTCCCCAGGGCGGTGTATAACACAGCCCCAGGCAATAATCAAATTTGGTGCACTATAGCCTTAAACTATAAGATTTGGTGGCAACAATTTTAATTATTTTCATAAATGATCCCTGACGCCTATTTTTAATGAAAGAAATTGAGATAAGGTAGCGACATCTGGCGGACAGTCGTTTCGACCACAGATGTTGAAAACATTGATTTGCAAATAAAAAAAAACATAAAAACATGTTTTTTCCATTTTTATAAAAAACATTAATTAAAAGCATGCATAAAAA
>Ga0209454_1001700_pt1 | contig 14146 bp, 12 predicted proteins | sample WorMetHERISLAND1_2_FD_187400 | JGI IMG/M metagenome (GOLD analysis project Ga0209454, IMG submission 187400) | Marine gutless worms symbiont microbial communities from Max Planck institute for Marine Microbiology, Germany - Olavius geniculatus... | ecosystem: Host-associated > Annelida >...
TTTCTTCTGCGTGGAGAAAAGCTTCTGGGCGGGCGGACTGGCGCCACATCGTGGACACGGCTACGCTCTGGAAGAGTACGCCATAAGAAGAAGAAAAAGAGGTCTGCACGATGGATAATTAATAGTAGAATAACACTGCAAAAATAATAGCCTATAACTATACCAATAAAATTTGTATAATTCAGTTTTTATAAAATATTAAAATTATTACTACAGGGTGCGACAAAAAAGTAACCCCCTAAAGTTTTTCGCTGTTTTCTCAGCAGCCGTTTGGCATTTTATTTTGAAATTTTACAGATTTATTTTTTGAAATGTTAAAATGTAATTCTATTAAAAATGACGAAGTTATAGATTTTTTAACATAACCGCCTACTGATTTTTAGCATTAAAAGTGTTTAAGCTACAACACCAATTTAATAACATCGTTGAAACAACGCAGTTAACTAATGGTCAGATGTTAGAATTTCATCGTCACTGTGAATGTTCAAAGTGTCCGCCGCCAGCTTCAAGCTTTAACACAAGTTTTCAGTCGCTTAATTTGACTCAAAAAACCATTACGAGGGGCGTTCAATAAGTTCCAGGACTGTTCTTCTCAGCAAGCACATAGTAACAGCTGAAAACCAAAACTATTATAAAGTTGTACTGTCAGTATAGTACATCACTCACCATAGTCTCATTTTTGACCTCACGTTGTAACGTCATTATTATTAAGATATAAATGATGGGCGTTGACGTTTGTTTAGCAAATTAGATTACAAATTTAATCATAAAATTTTCTAGTCGTAGAAGGTGTAGAAAGTGCTTAGATTTATTGTAGATTATTTGTAGTAATTAGCAGTGACACTTCTTCTTCTTCTTTTCCAATAATACACATATTCTTTCACATTTGAAATTATTTGAATAGTTTGCCCGCTTTTGCAGCGATTATAAGTCAAGTTAGTGATGATGTCAGTTTTGGAGCACTGCATGTGCCAAAAACGGTCAGCTGCAGACAAAGCATTTTTGGTTTATTTAAAGAGTTGTTCTTGCAGACTTTTTGCTTGAAGGACATACTGTAAATGCACAATATTACCAGGCATTATTGTCTGATTGATTAAGACCAGCAATTCGCAGCAATTGACCAGGTTTGCTGCAGAAAAGTGTCATTCTTTAAAATAACAGTGCCCCACCGTGCAATTGGCTCATTAAACAGTTCAAAAAAGGAAGAGATAAGCTGGGAACTGTTACACCATTTGCCATACAGTCCAGATTTTGTGATTTAGCTCCAAGTAATTTTCATTTGTTTGGACTACAGAGCGAATCACTTGGAAACATTAAGTTTAAAAACGATGAAGATGTGCTACAGCAAAATGTGCAAAAATTTCTACAGGTGCCAATAAAAAAACTTAATGCTACGGGTTCCAGCCTACCTGTAGAACAATGGGAACATTGCAGTAAACTGCAGGGAGAATATGTTGAAAAGTAGCATAACTGTCAGAAATGTGCGATTTATTGTCGTTGTATAAGGGACGTAGTCCTGGAACTTATTGAACGCCCCTCGTAGACATGTCTGAGTAAATGTCTGAGACACTTAGGTCCGAAGTGTCTGGTAAGCATGATGATGACACTATGTTTGTTGTACGGCATCTCAGGGATCTGTGGAACAATCCAATCGTGTGTAACTGCTCATCAGCTTGGCTGCGTAACCCTACAGTCGTTCTACCGTCATTGTCACTCAACGGCTCACCACCGCTTGACCGATGTTTCGTTGATTCACCAGGCGGCGGCACGCGCTTCATCGCCGACCTAGACTCCAATCACTGCGGTAGGCCTATTTGCTATAACGAACGAACTGGGCTAAACTGAAGTGAACTGAATAGCCAGTTGCGAGTCCAGACTGTTGTAAACATTTTAAACAGACAACTGCTAGCCACTTCAATCCAGTTTAGTCCACGTTTTGTCGTTTTGTAGGCCTACACTTGTTAAAGCCGAAACTACACTACTTTGATTTGTTGTGTAGCAATCTGCAACAAATCGCAGTAGGTATAGGCTAGTTTGGGCGTTATGTAGCCTACCACAATTAGATAACGGGTCGTCGGGTCCAGCCATTGGTCGAGTAGGGTCGGGTCGTGTTCAATCTCTTGTGTCGGACTAGCATGTTGTGCTAAAAATTACTTGTAGGCCTACTGAGTTTCAGTCAGTTTGACTGAAAGGTACTCGTTGGTCTCTGTTAGGCCTACACATCTTCATCGCAGCCGTCGTCTTATAGCCTACACAAATTTGCGTAATATTATAACGTAACTCCCGACGACCCAAGAGGGTGGTTGTCGTCTACTCGTCCGTCCGTCTGTCGTCCGTCCGTTCGTCTGTCTGTCACGGATGTAGGCTACTGTGGCTAAACGGTGCAAGGTAGGGCCTAGGTTGCTATTGATCACTAATAGGAAGAGGCATGAAAATCATTGACTTTGATAACGTTTAAGGTTAGTGACAGCCAGTACGGTTGACCCACTCTAGCAACAGCTGGGCTTCTTGTTACTTCATTTTCTACTAGCACCTCGAGTGCGATCTAGGTTTTTACAGTTAACATGTACAATGAATTACGTTTTACTTGCTTATTTGCTTACTTACAAAGAAAGCTTGAGTGGGTGCCCTATTAACCAATCTGATGCAAAATGTTACATTCTAGATTTCCAAAAATTTTGAGCACTTTGTTCAGTTGGGCGAACAAAATTATAATTTGTCAAGTTCGGCAATGGCGATTTCCGTGTTTATAAACACAGAACTGCCGCGGGTCATGGTCGAGTCGGCGAAAACTGTGGCTGACGTGGGCGATGACGTCACTATGACGTGTACAGCTGGCGCCACTCAGCTTCCTATCCACGTCTACTGGCTGCGGCTTAAAGACAGACCGAGTGAAGAATACAGCAGTGAAACACTTCAGGTAAATTCTACTCATAACAAGCTATTAGCATAGGAGACTGTCGCACTCTCGCATGTCGTGATGGCTATTGCGACTTACCGTGTAGCCACAATACCGCACGATTGGCACACTGTAGTGCGTTCAAGGTCATCCAAGGTCATGATTTTAATGTCATTTGAAAGCCAGTATTCGACTTCCTATTAGTGATTAAAATTATTCAGGCAAAAGTCGGTTACGCGCGGTTACGACCAATTTTGAACTTTTACACTTCAGCTGTACACAATATTGCTTTTTTATATTACTTTTCAGTGACATTTCAGCTTTTGAATTGAAGTGACAGTGGCAATTTACAACGAACTTTTATACCATTTCATTTTAATGGACATTAGCTGTACATAATATAGTTTTTTCTTTTAAATTACTTTATAGTGACATTTAAATTACTGGCTAAATATAACTGTATATATGTTGTATATAGGCCTATTGTGTATGTTGACAAATCAATACATTTGGATCTTTGCCATTTGATCACAAATGTATACGATTGACACATACGTACACTCAGCAGCATAGGGGTGGGAAATGTCCGGGTATGCAAAAAAAGCGGGGGGAACATCCGGCCGGGGAGGTGTCCGGGGGGAACGTCTGGGGGGAAATGTACGTCTCCCGTCCAATCCCATAGTAAAGATGCAGCACTGATGGCATATGTACCAAATAACACAACGATACAGCTATAAAACTTGTCGGCAAACTTAGGACAATTGGTTAACGTGTCGGTCAGTGCAGAAGAGAATAGTACAACACTCATGCATGCACTGTGAACTGTACATTAAACGGACGCCTTTTGTTCGTTCTTTCTCTGTTCATTATGTCAAGCATCTGTCCAATACTGCATGTCGAGATACCGTACTGCTGGATTGGAGAAGGGAGTACGCAGTATGAGCAAATACCACCCCAGACAGTTCAGTATCGTACTTAAACCACGCTCAGATCACATAGGCTACAGCATCATTTGCTTTATGATGCACTACTGTTAGTACAAGAAAAGCCCAACTAACGCAAAGGGGAATGTGCGACAGCGATGCATGTGTGAAGGCCTGGTGTGAACGAAACGATGTTTCATTTAGACTCAACGGCAGATGACACCTAGCGCCATATCCAATACACGAATTTCAGTATTGGCTGAAAGTCGCAATTTTTCCTACTTACCTCTCATTTAGCACCCTCCATGGGGTGACCTCTTTCGAATTTAAGGAAAAGCTTCACTGATCCTGCAGTCTTCCAGGCAGCCGAAAGTGAAGACTTGGTGATCCTAGCTTGCACCGTTTTTGACTGATCCACCCGTGTGACAGACAGACAGACAGATGGACAGAATTGTGATGGCTAAGACGCACTACAACAGTACGTGCTGTCACGCATAAAAATGCTACCAGTGCGAGCGAAGTGTGGTTTAAACAACATGATGGAATCCGCTGCTGTGAACACATGGAGTAAAATAAAAACAATGCTACGCTCTACTGTCCTGCGATGCATGCTGCTAACGCTGTCACGTTCTGTATTGGACTACATCAAACACGAATATGCTACAATTGTCCACATCAGAACAACTTTGTGGATGGAAAACCACTGTCTGGAGTAGGATAAGTGAGTACCAGATGAACTCATACACTACAGACAGTGGTTTATTTATTCCATGCTGGCCGACTGTCAATACTGTAAGCCTACACGGTGGAAACACGACATCTGACTGCGGACGTTTCACCACCAGACATCTGACCGTGTGACTTTTGACCGCGACTAATTGACCGTGAAAACACAGCTGTGTACCTGCCTGTTTGCATAGCAATGTTGCCACATGTGTAATTGTGACAGTTCTTATTGCCACAGATGGCATTCCTATTAAATTGTTAGAAACAGAAATTAGCAGAAATGGATATGTTTATGTTAAAAACTGTTAGATCGCTATAATACTGATGGAAAGTTTTCACTTGAGCTCGCATGATTGCAAGTCTTGCCTGTGTAATGCTACAGGATTTACACGTAGACGTGGCTGTCGATGAGCTCAAACAAAAACTTCCCGATGAGTTGCAGCCCATTCTTAGTTGGTTTGAAGACAACTCATCTGAACAGAAACGGTTGAGAAAAGAAACCGCTGTTGTTTTTAATTGATCTTTAGAACATGTACAATCCGGTCTGCAATTACGAGGCTAGAACCAACAATTCGGCTGAATCTAAAAATGTGATATTAATCGGACTAGTTTTATGTGAAATAATGTTCGTAGTATTGTGCACATTAGATTGATAACTACTGACAATTTCTTTATGTCTGATACAACGATATGTTTACTTAACTTGGCGGTCAATTGTCAGCGGTAAAATGGACTGGGTGTCAAATGCCACATGGTCAAATGTCCGGCGGTGAAATGTCCGCAGTCAAATGTCGGCGGTCAAATGTCGTGGACACTACACAGTCATTCGTCTGGTATTTACTGACCTCACCCATGGAGTTAACAACTTGATACAATACTGCACAGCGCTAAAAATAAAAAGTACAAGCATAATATCATCATCATCATCATTTCTGGCAAGCACCACTAAGAGTGCGTAGCGCAGAATGTAGACATCAATCTCCAGAGTGGACGGTTCTGAGCCAGGTCAACTGCGTCGTCCATATTGAGGTCGCTGGATTTCAGATTCTGCTGAATGGTTTTCATCCATGTAATACGAGGACGTCCCAGTGGTCTCCTCCAGTTTCCTGCAGGGGAAGCTGTTAAGATCTGTTTTGCATCTGTTTCATTAGGCATTCGTGCAATGTGTCCAAACAGGGAGAGGCGCCTTGACTGGACTATGGCTGAGAGATGGGGTTGCTTGGTTAACCTTCTGACTTTGTCATTGCGCACATGCTGTTGCCAATTGATTCCTAGCAGCATTCTCAGACACCACTGATCAAGTGCATCAATCTTGCGCACATCATTCTTAGTAACTACCCAACACTCAGAACCATAGAGGAAAATAGGTAGAATGCAAGTATTGTACAGCACAATATGGAAGAAGTAAAATGATGATTTTGCAACCCGTAAGAAAGAAGTCCATTTACTGTCATCATCCGTGCTAGGGCTGGTCAAAAAGGTTGTATAACAGACTAAAGGATAAAAAAATGTTTCGAGTATTTTCTCAGTATTTCCCCTTAAATATGATTCATTTATTTACCAAAGCATCAAAATAAGGATGACAATAGCACAGCACAAATACAGTTAGCATGGGCATATAAGACGAAATACAATAGCAGCTAGAGCTGCACCAATAAAACCGATTTTTACTATTCGGTGGGATACAAATACAAATTCAGCATTCAGTGCAGCTCTAATACATGTGACAGTAATGCACGGCTGGCCAGGCAACGCCAACACATGGCTAGCGAGGTAACGTTAATTATATACGGAATGTCACATTTGCATCAGTTGATCAGTCAACGACAGAGCTGGATTAAGGCAATGCTATCGAGCTGCAACTCTGGGTCCATTCACCATGGCCATAGTGGACAAAAGAATTTCTTCCGTAAAAGTCATTCGCGTTGCACATAAATGACAAGTGTTGCCATGAGCTGCATTTTTGAGAGCCAAAAAATGCACAAAAATGGGTTTATAACCTGGATGGACCTCTCAGTCAATTTTAAATGCCAAGAAGATAAAAAATCGACCCTTTTCTGTGCAGCAGCATCAGGTGCAATTTGGTCTTAATCCAGCCCAAATCAAGCAATCGATCAAAGCACATTTATGCATCTCCCTTAACCATCATTACAAATTGCAGCCTATGGTAATCACATTAAACTATCGTTTTTCTAGATTCACTTCACAGCAAAGTGGTGCACTTGCATCTAGATTTTGATGTTATCTGCATGCATAAGCATGGAATTCACTGCAATTTGCATGTTTTCCCTACAGAACAAAAATAATGCAAATACTGTAAATTTCCCTGTTCAAACACGAACAGCTAGCTAAACAGACAAGAAAATGATAATTTTTCAGCTGCTGAAAAGCAAACTAACAAAAGAAACAAAACACCAATTCTGCGTTTCTAAAAAGACTTTGTTGCAGCATTGCCAACAACAGTTCAAACTGCATTCACTCAGATTCGCAGCACATAATCTATAGCACATGTTGTAACTGCGCTAAAGTAAAATGCACCAATCAACCATAACAATGAACACAGATGGTGAACGCTGACAAAAAAGAAGAAACAATCAAGTAACACAAGATTACAATAAAAGAATAAAATCCACATCAACTCAACACAAACGGCATCACATAAAAGACTGACATATGTGCATTGTCCACCAGACAATGTAATGCACCAAACAGCCAACAACTGACCAAGTTCAATTAACAGTGCATCAACTGCTTAACAAAGACATAAAATAACATTGATCGACCAACACAGACGGAAACAATGCACATAAAAAGGCTGGTGATATGTTATTTTTAATGTGAACATTAATTTAGCTTTGTTCTGAATTTTATATACAGATTTAAGCAAACTTTAAATTCTGATCTCACAGTTAGATACTCGTCTTTAAATCTACGCTGCATTAGTTCTCCATTTGCTGACACAAGGCTGGCGGCATCCAATTTTGTGCAAGCCCTTACAAATTATAAATTCACTTGAAACTATGAATCAATGACAGCCTAAACAGCTAGCATTGCTATTATTAATTTTAAAGACTTCTCGAATGCCCACCACATTTAAATATTTATGAACTTTTAAAATACGTTGAAAACTTTACAATTATTTGGAACAGAAAACTATGTAAATTAACAAATTTCTTCAATATTTTTACACGTGACACACAACTACGTGTATTGTGTGGAAACTCAGTCTTGTCAGCTTTCAGACAAACAAGTCTCATCTAGAATTATATGCATCAAGTAGACATCAACAGAAAAGGCAATAAATGACAATGCAGCTGCATGAATTAAACGTGTTTAATGATAAAATGTACTATAACTCGATAAGAACAAATGCTAAAATACAAAGTCTTACTTGGCACTTCCACACATTGGAGAGTGGGTCTCAGTAAAAATACCCGGTACAAAACAGTGGAAAAATACACGAAATAGAGTAAACATAAATGGCTCATACTGTAGCTTTACTGTCCTTGGCTACAGTCGAACAATGTGGTATTTTTTGTTACTTACATGTATGATGCAAAAACAGCAAACAAGATTATAAACAACAACATAACTAAAGAGTTATGATGGCAGCAGACAGCGATCAGGCGACACAATTACAAATATGATAACACACCAACAGGCGACATTTACTGACATACTTCAAAAATGTGTGCAACTAAAATACAATGCAGACAGAATGCCGAGATAAATAGACAGCACACAGTACACGTCATCGACATCGATGACTGTTCAGTTGGCATGGTGAAAGACACCATGCATCTCATTGCTGCCGGGCTTAACGCCGGCGCCACGCTTCTTCTGCACCCCGGCGGTGTTAGCATCCTGCGAGGCAGCCTTGTCATAGTTGTACCAGCAGTCGGACTCGCTGCGCATGCGCGCTGCATTCACGGAGCCCCCGCTCACCGACTTGGTCTTTTGCCCGCCGCCGACGTCATTGTCGACGTGGTCATGACTGAACCACTGGGCCGCGCTGCCGGTCTTGTCACGGCGACAGTAAGCCGCTCCTTCCTTCTCGCGTCTACTGGTCTCCGCACCAGATGCTGCTGACGACGACGACTTCTCCCCACTACCACCGTGATCGTACTTGTACCTGCCCATCAGCAGCATCATTGCCATCAACATCATCAACGTAACTAATGCAGATGAAGCCATCAAAGACTAAATAACATCAACTTTTTGTAAGCAAGATCTCCAAAGCTCACCGCACCAAGAAGGAAATTGATCACATCATCACCCGCAATGGAACCGCCCTTTGCATCTTGTCGAGTTCTCAGCAGCGCAGTGTCCGGCTAACACCGACCACAGACTGTTGATTGCGAAGACGAAGCTCGTGTGGCGCCCAGCAGTGAAATCCTCTAACCAACCGCCAAAATATGACACCATGAGGCTGGTTAAACATGACGATCTAGTGCAATGCTACTCAGTCGACATCAGCAACAGATTCCAGGCACTTTCATAACCGAGGAAGATATCGAGTCACAGTGGGCTGCTAATAGCTCCACCATAAAGAAGTCTGCCGATGTGGTGGTTGGTAGGAGGAAATGTGCACGTAAACCTTGGTTGCCAGACGAAGCATTCGACATTGTGCAAAGAAAACTAATGGCACAAAAACAAAGCAACAACCACTAGGATCGCAACTGTCTGAGGTTATTCGATAAGACAACAAAGATCGACAGAGAGCAGTTCTATAACCGCATAGCTGATGAAGCAGAAGCTGGAATGGAACGGAATGATCTCAGGGTAGCATACCGAGTGATCAGAGACTTGGGAGGTAACACACAGGCCCAACACAGTGCTTCACCGATCCGTGACTCATTGGGTGTTCCCTGCAAGTCAGACGAAGACACCATGAGACGTTGGGCAGAACACTATAAAGGCGCTTTGAACCACCCTCGCAGTCCACCATGTCAGGAGCTCGATGATGCTGCAAATACCAGACTGCCAGACGCTAGCATCCCAGATGACGCTCCCAGTCTAGATGAAGTCCAGTGCGCCATACGGAGACTGAGGAATGGCCATGCCGCAGGGGCTGATGATATTCCACCTGAGTTGTTAAAATGTGCCATCAATCCAGTCAGCAGAGCTTTACAGGGTCTATTCTGCATCATCTGGAAGTTAGGGAAGATGCTGGCAGAGTGGAAGGAAAGTATTGTGCTGTCACTATACAAGGGAAAAGAATCACGGTCCAAGTGTAGCAGTTACAGACCAATCACCTTTCTGTCAGTCCAAGGCAAAGTATTTGCACATGTCATCCTCGCCAGACTTGACCCCCTGCTTCAGAAGCATCGTCGGCCTCACCAATCTGGATTTACCCATTGTCATTCAACACTGGATGCAATCTTGGCATTTTGTCTGTTGGCGGATATCCACAGAGAGTTCCAACAGCCGCTGCATGTCGCATTTGTGGATTTGAAAGTGGCGTTTAACTCCATAGACAGGAATGCGCTCTGGAAGGCCATGCATGGGGTCAGTGTTCCTTCAGTACTCATGAACCTGATCATCGACCTGCACACTGCAACGTCCGCCAGAGTGTGCCTAGCAGGCCGCCTCTCCGAGCCATTCATGACGACCTCCGGTGTAAGGCAGGCATGCGTCTTGGCTCCCGCCCTGTTTTGCTGAGTGATGGACTATATTATATATACTTTATTTCGCATCAAAGCAGCAAAGACTGATAATAAAAGAGAAAGAAAAAAAATACACACACATACTGTACAGTTAAAAACACCTACACAAACATAGAACGACCATCCTAAATGACATATTTACAAGTAAACAACCTATGGGCAGAGTTAAAAACATAAACAGACATAACTTGTTTAAAATCAATAAGGCTTAAACATATGTTCATAAAACACAGTCTTCGCCTCTCTGCAGAAATCGCTACACTAGGTATGTTGAGAAACTTCCTGAGATAAGCCACACTGGCACAATCAACTTTAAAAATTTTATACAAAGCAGCATTAATGCAATTATCTAACATATTGATCGTAGTCTTAGTTAATGGCAGAGCTTCAGTAGCATATATGATAAATGGTAAACAATATGATTTCATAAGTTCTACAGTGACAAGTTCAGAATTGACGCTTTACACTTAGAATAAATGGCATTAAAAACTCTATAAAACTTCATTTTGACGTGTCCATAGAACATTTAAAATATTTACTGGCAGTTATATAAATACCAAGATATTTAACAGAGGAAACAAACTGTAACTCACTACCGGACAGTGTAAGAGGAACACATTCAGCATCAAACCGAGCACTAATTCGCATAGCAACTGACTTACTACTGTTAAACTTTATATCAAAATCTACTGCAAACTTTTCACAAATATCAAGCATAATACGCATGGCATTAACTGAATGTGAGACTAGCACAATGTCGCATCAGTCGTAAAGTCGATATGTTAGCAAAGAACAATACTACACAGCTAAAAAAGCTAAAAACATGCTTAAAACATCAAGTTGCACTTTTCAGTCCCACTGCGGAACATCCTCCACATGAGTGGATGAAACATTATGTAATGACGATGACAACAGTTCAAATGTTCAATATTACTAACCACTCGTTGCTGTCACACTTTGGTCTGATCATCTGCGCACGTGCCAGCACAGCAGGTTCAGTAGCAGTAGCGGACTGATTGGCAGATTGATCAATGACGGCATTGTCTTCCACAGTGGTGGCTGCTACTTCACTGGTTGCTGCTGCAGTGGGAGGTTCACTGGTTGGTTTGACAGGTTCGCTGGGTGGCGGCGCTGGTTTCACATCACCATCGTGACTGAACCAGTCCGAACCTTCTCTGTTACGCTGAGCATACTGACGTGCTTGCTGTGCCATTGTTAACACCTGCACCAGCAATGACAACTGTGTATAGCCCAAATTCCATTATGTCGACTTTCACCGATACTAATTATGATGCTGTGTGCCATGGCCAGGTTTAGGGTCAAAATAAAGGTTTAAGCGTGCAACATTTCATATCTGCTACAGGCAGTGTACCTTAGCTCCAGTGGCCGTCCCATACACACTGCACATACGGCCCACAGCATTAGCAACCAAGCAGTGACAGCAATGTTAAATAAATACCTACGCATTACCACGCATTACCATAATTATTTTATTTACTTAACAGTCACTTTACAATGACATGTTAAGTTCAATCAAGTTCAAACAAGTCGTCACAACACCATGACATCATGAGGCTGGAACAGAGAATGGAGAAAACACGCCAAGAACTCGATTTTTACCATTTAAAAACACTAAATCAACTTAAAAACGCACCCCCGCCCTTTAAGTAACTTCAAAAACGATTAACAATATTCATAAATCGTACACAAATGCTATTTACCAGAAGATGTTTAAGCTAATTATCAATGTTTGGTAAATAAACAACGTAGAATATTTCACTCAAACCATAGACAATTAGAGATGCTACTATCGTCTAATTCATTCATTCATTTATTTTTACGCCCGAAAGCAGCTACTGCTTTAGTGCGTCTTAGCCATCGCAATTCTGTCTGTCTGTCTGCCCGTCCGTCCGTCCGTCTGTCTGTCACACGGGTAGATTAGCCAAAAACGATGCAAGTTACTTAATCACTAATAGGAAGTCGTACACTGGCTCTTGATTGGTGCCGAATTCAATGACCTTGAACGTCAAAATTGGGGGTTTTATAGATTTTTAGCAATTTCGGACTGCGACACAAATCTATATCATTCACAAGGTGGCGCCACGGAACTATCGTTATGCGATCCAGATAAAGAATTTGGTATTTGCATATTAACTTAGCGTGAACACCCCAATTTTCAGCTAAACTACTGCACTGGAACTGCTATATAGGCTTACGCGCGTCTCACGAGCATTAGCTAAAATTTCTTATATTTGATTCTTCACCGTGGGCTGCCTGAAAGACTCTAGTTTCAGGAACCGCAAAGCTTTTCCATAAATTCGAAGGGGGTCACCCCAAATGAGGGCGCTAAATGAGAGTGGGGTAGGCAAAATTTGCGATTTTTGGCCAATAAGTCGTTGTATCTCAGAAACGGTGCGAGATAGGGCCTAGTTACTTAATCATTAATAGGAAGTCGTACACTGGCTCTCGATTGGCGCCGAATTCAATGACCTTGAACGTCAAAATTGGGGGTTTTATGGATTTTTTGGCAATTTCGAACTGCGACACAAATCTATATCATTCACAAAGTAGCGCCACGGAACTATCGTTAACTAACGCCAGTCAGCTAACCATGAGTAGCACCTGAAGCCTAGTACACAGTATATAACGTTCGTGTTCTGTATACTGTGGCCTAGCAAGTAGACCATCACCATCACAGACAGCCAGTCGGCAAGTTTCAGCAGTGCTAATTGCCTGCAGGAACCGCGAATTTACCACCCGTAGGCCTATTGTAGGTCTACGCTAATTGTTGGTGTCCATTATTGTGACATAAATCATTAATATTTGATTAAGACCAAAGTCAAGACCGAACTTGACCTGACTTTGGTCTAAGCCCAAAGTCAAGTCCAAAGTCAAAATTAAATCAGCTGGCAATTTTTAATGTCAAAACAATACAATTATGACTTAGCTTGACCAAACGAAATATTCACTTTTTGACTAGTAAAATAACGTGCAGCGTCTGGTAGGCTAACTCACTCAACTTTGTACTGCATTCTAGTTTTAGAAAAATCCAGATTACAAACCGCACCTATATTCTGACCATGTGGCAAAATTTCACGGCGATCGGCCGACGGAGCTCGGTGATCTTGAGGCCGCGCAAGAAAAATAAAGAAAGAAACGCCAACAAAATATAAGCCTACCGGGAACTTCCGTTCTTGGCGGGCTGACAAGAACACTCGCTACATGTAGGCTATTCAGGTATTATTCGCAGAAACAAATTTATATTAGGCCTACTGTTGCGAACTTGAAACTGTTCAGTTCACACATTGTTCTGTCTAATTATTTAATTATCACATAAATGGCACAATATATAATACGTTAATTGCAATATCACATATTTATTTCTACTCAGTGCACACGTCACAAGGCAACTGTAAAAATGACACTTCATAACTATTAGGCATATATTCCTATATTTTTAAAATAAAACTATTAAAACACGATAGTCCAGTGAAACCCAATCACCCAGAAAATTCCATCAGCATGAACAGTTATGAGCACAAAGGTTTACCAATCTAGCCTCCATGGGCCTAAAAATATATCAAACTGCTGCCATATATCGAAACATTCACCAATCTATAAAACGTTGGTAAAGCTATGATTGCTGATCAGCGTTCTGCTGTAAACACCACATTCACCTATATCCTTAGTAAATAATTATATCACATAACACTACAGTTATTAGCCTAGTCAATGCAACTTACGCGCAGTTAGGGCCTACTAAAACAACCTCGTGTTGCCAAGCTGTCTTAATCCACACACGCCTATGTCTAAATCTTGCTATTCTCACATTCGTCAGCTTCGTTGCATCCGTCCTTTTCTTGATTCTAAAACAGCCAGCCTCATTGCAACTTCCATCGTTCACTCCAAACTTGACTACTGTAACTCTCTAT
>Ga0209454_1001702_pt1 | contig 14145 bp, 11 predicted proteins | sample WorMetHERISLAND1_2_FD_187400 | JGI IMG/M metagenome (GOLD analysis project Ga0209454, IMG submission 187400) | Marine gutless worms symbiont microbial communities from Max Planck institute for Marine Microbiology, Germany - Olavius geniculatus... | ecosystem: Host-associated > Annelida >...
TGCTGGCTATTTCGAATTACATATAAAAAAACTGCAAGCAATTCATTCAATGTTGTATAAGCGCTGATGTAAAACTGCAAAAATCAAAAAGTATAAGCACGAACTAATGTATTAGCTTAGACATTTAATCTGTTCTCAGTAGCCAGATATAAATGTCTAAGCTAATGCATACTGTTCGTGCTTATACTTTTTGATTTTTGCAGTTTTACATCAGCGCTTATACAACATTGAATGAATTACTTGCAGTTTTTTTATATGTAATATTTTGCGGTTTTATTAAAGTTTAAAAGATCACTGAACAGTTACTTTGTACACAACAACAACTACTACTACTACCTGCCGGCTACATCACTGCAAAATTTGATTTATTTCCGTCAATCGGCGGCCGAGATATTGCTGTTTCTGCAAAAAAACCAATATGCCGGCCGCCGCCATCTTAAATTTTTTTGTTCAATATTTTGGCATACCTGCATGTAGCACCTTCAGGGTAATACACCCCCAAACATTATTTTTTATCATCGAGACCTACAAGAAAGGATACCTTACGCGGAAACACGTGTTTTGAGCCATAAAAGGTCGTGATTGGTTTTTTGGTGTGACCTGTAGGCGTGAGCAAGTATACAAAAAAGGATAGATAGAACACAAAAAGTAACTGAAAATTCCTTTTTTACGCAGACTCCCTTTCCGTTGTTTCACATCAACCAAATTTTGCATGTGGGGTCGTATCCCGGATATCTTTTTTGGTTTTAAGTTTCATTAAAATCGGTTGAAAAATGTGGGAGTGGGGGGTCAAAATTTTGGCCATCCCATTGACTTAGCACATCGCTTATACAACTGCTTGTGGCTACCGCACAGGCCGTGATAGCTCCCGGACTCTGAGCCCACACACACAGTTTCATCCCCTCGTTATACGCTATAGGGCCTGCAAAAGTACCCTTTTACTAGCGTTCACCTGGGATCCACACGGGCCTCCCAATCTATTCAAATCTATGTCTAGGGGCTACACAAGTCACCCTAACATACTCACAAAAGGCAAATCAAAGGCTATACAACCTTGGCATTTTCGTATGCCACGCACAACAACCACACATCGATCGTTTAAGTCTATCTTAGAACAACAATTGAAGTCAAAAGGCTCAATTACGCGCCTATCTGGAAGGATGACCTAATTGTCGCTCGGCCTAGCCAATAGCAAGCACAGGATTCAATTTACGTTATGATTAACGTGGCGCTCAGACCAAAACACAAACTCTGATTGGTTAGCATTTACTGACAGGTGTAGGCAATACCGTCACATAACGCAGCAGCATTTACTATAGTCACACAGAGACAGACACAGCTACATATACGACGACAGTGATATGCAACCTTTCTACTAGACAAACTCCTGCCATACTAAGGCACAGTTGCTACATACAATGACGGACGACAGAGTTGACGGTCTACGTGACAAATAAATACAATACGCGACGAACGAACAGCGAAAATACGACGCAAAAATACGACGCGAAAATAAATCGACGATGCCTTTCGCGTCAGTGTCATAGTGGACGGCACCGACTGAACTGAATACGGCCCAACACAACATGTCAGTGTGTTCCGCACGTGATGCGGAGAGCTTGGTGGCTGACTTGGAGGCGTGATTTAAAGTTGTTTATCAGATGTTGTCCCAAGTGTGAAGCTTACCAAAGGGGGGGTCCCTCCGCGCCAGGCGACCTTAAACCCGATGTTGGTAGGAGCATCTGGGGAACGTTATTCTCTGGACCTGACTGACGTCTACCCTCCATCAAATGGCTATCGTTACATGCTGACGGCTCTCTGATGTTTTAGTAAATTCAGCATCTGTGTGCCAATTAGGAACAAAGAAGCATCCACTGTGGCCAAGCCATAGTTGATTACGTCTTCTTAAAGTGGGGCCTGTGTTTTAAGGTTTTTGTAGATCAAGGGCCGGAATTTGAGGCCGAATTGACCCAAGAATTGTTCAAAATCTTGGGGGTGCGGCATTTGAGGACGTCTAGCTATCGACTTCAGACAAATGGGGCCTGTGAAGTCTGGCACCGGACTTTAAACTCCATGTTTGCCAAGATGATCAAAGAAAACCAGAGAGATTGGTCAGAGTGGGTGCTGTATGTTACGTTTTGCTATAATGCGACTGTGCATTCATCCACTGGTTTTTCTCCGTTTTTCATTTTTACTGGTAGGCAGCCTCTTTGGAATGTCGATTTAATTTTTCCTCTTTTGCCAGGGGGCGCGCCTACTGTACCACAGTAACTATTGAAGTCGTTGAGCGGCTTGATAAGGCCTATGCATTGGTTAGGGACCACCTGCAGGCTGCAGCTGACAGCGCGAGCCGGTGGTACAACAATAAATCTCGGCCTCGACACTTTGAGCAGGGGATCCCTGTTTGTATCTACTACTTCCGAAGAGTGGTGGGCAGGTCTCCCAAGTGGCAGTCATTCTATAAGACTGAGGGCGAAGTCATTAAGAAAATTAATGACGCCACATATCTCGTCGCAAGTAAATGCTGGAAAGCACCCAAGGTCGTGCATGTCGACAAGCTTAAACCGATAATGCAGTTTACTGATTAGCTGCTGTGCTTTGTTTTTTTGCTATGATTAATTGTTGTTGTTTGTTATTTCTTTTTAGATGGCTTCCCAGGTGCGCCACTGTCTTTTTCCCCGTGACAGGCTGGAAAGGCCGTGCCCAAACCCTGTCTTGCCGTCACTCAAGTCGTTCCGGCGGCATCTCGTCACACACCACGACTGCCGTCTAGCGCTGGGGTCGCGCTACGGCATCCCGGATCAATACGTCATGCTGACACCCGCAGAAGCCGAACGCATGCGGGCGGTCCAGTCAAGTCGCCGCTGTGGGGCTGCCCTGGAGCGACAGTACGTAGCGGAGGCCTATGGAGAGAGTCGCCGCCGTCCTTCTGCACGACGCTACCAGCCGCCGTCGTCTTCCTCGGGACCAGCCGCACTGTCTTCTGTGCCGCCGCCCGTGCCGCAGTACGTGCCGCCGCTTACAAAGTCGTCAGTGCCGCAGCCTTTGATCCATCAACGTCCGTCAACGCCGACCGACGAGCGTCCCTATCTCGAGTTACTTGGGCCGTTTAGCCCTGTGTCGCCGCCGTCGACTGTGCCGTACTTACCAGCAGGCTACCCGGCTTCTGATATGTCGGCTTTTTCCTTGTCGTCGGGCGGGCTCAACAACGACACCGAGCTCAGCGAGTTTGGGGACGCCCAGTTGGCTGGCCGACAGCATGCTGGACCTCGCGGCGGTGCGCACCATAACTTTGGGTCCGCCATCGCATACAGCGGACGAGCTGCAGGCAAGCCGCCGTATCAACCCGCCGCCCTTCATCTCTCGTGGCACACAGACGGACGTAGACCCAGTTGCTGTGGACGCGCCGGTGATGATCGACGCTGCGGTAAACGCTTTACTGATGGTGGACACAGGCACTGACGCTAGGAGGTTACCGGCTCCTGTTCTAGAGCCTCCGGTTGTCGCCTTCGCAGTTCTTGCGAAGAGGATACTGGCTACCGTGCCTCCGGAAATGTCTCTCGGACAGCAGCGTGCTGTCGAGTTGGCCATCCGCTTTTCAGCGGATGTGCTTCATGCGTCGGCGGATTTGATATTATCCGCCTTGGAGGCAAGCTTCGGCCACCTGGTGGAACTCCGGCCGCAGGACATGCTGCGATTTGTCATCGACTACATTGACTGCTAACGCCGTCGATTGACTGCTGCCGAATATGGTCCGGTGATCAACTTGCTGGACTGACAGTCCGAACGTAACTGTATCGACATCTGGCGGAGGTGCTGGACAAACTGTAGGCCTATATCGTGTGCTGATCATTGACAGCCTAGTTGACTGTATTGACAGTATTTCTTTTTTCCTTTCTTTTTACGCATATTAACTGCTTGTAGTCTATTGATTTAGTCACTTGACTGTTGTATATTCTGTCTGGCGAGAACGACGGCTTTTTTTGTGTTGGGGGGATAGTTGTTAAAAGTAGATTTAGATATTTTTAAGAATTTCTTTCTTTATAGTTAATTGTAATTTTTGTACATTTAATTATTATTTTAGTTTTGCATAAATTATTAGTTTTGGTTTCGTATGTAGGCCGGCCCACGCCCGTATTCCTGGAATCCGCCACGCGCGCGGATGGCCCGTAAGTATTGGTGCCCGTCGACGGTCCTTTTCGGACCGCATCGTTGGCTAGCCGCGGTCCGTGTGGGACCGTGCCGGCCTGTAGTATATAAGCGTCGCGTGCGAGTCGTGCTCTTCTCTTCTCTGGCCGTGCGCTAAAACTAATAACTTCTCTCTTCTCGTGTGTCTTTTGGCTTTTCTCTCGGCGTTATTGCCGGTTTTAGTTTAGTCAGTTTGTTGAGTTCTCGTTAGCTAAGCATACGTATTGTTCTGCTGTTTCGTGCTTGATTGGTATCCTGGTATAAAGGTATCTTTTGTAATAAACGGTATTGTCGTTAATGCATGTTGCATATCGTTATTAGTTATAACACGCTATCAAGCTGCGTTGTGTTTTAGTAAGATCGTGGCCGAGATGTGTGTATGACACTTGTAGAAAATCGTGCTGTCGATTTATTTCTCGCGTCTAAATAAGCTTGCTACAGGTATTTCTCGCCGTGTGTGTTGTATTTTCTTGTCGAGTTAGTCGTCAGTCATGTTTGTAGCACCTTTGCCCTGACATTGTAGGTGTGCGGCTAATGCTATGTGTAGATATCACGGTGTGTGATAAGCTGATTGTACCTGTACTTGTAAGTAAGTGTCTGGTGGTAAGGCGACTTCTACGTTACGTCATTGTGTTATTATAATAGACGCTGATGATATCCAATCATAGATCGAGTTCTAAGCTTTGCGTTTTTGTATGTAGGACATTGATTGAAATCGCTGGCTGTCATTGGATAGTCCCAGCATTCATCAGGTCATCGTGTGACGACAGGCGCGAGTGTGCTGTTTCGAAGCCAGTTTGATGTGAGATGTTGATCTGAACGCAGACCTGTGGTCATACGCGTTTTGTGGCATACGTGTTGCCAAGGTTGTATAGCCTTCTTTTGTTGGCTTGTGATTAACGATAATAACACAATAATACTTGGCTTTGTGGCCCCTAGGCAAAAAGTGTTTTTATGGGAGGCCGTTTAAGACTGCATTGTGAGGCTGTTTATGGGAGTTGAACTTAGGCCTACGCTAAACTAAACTTATAGTTAACTTAGGCCTAATGCTCAAGTAAACAGACACAAAATTTATAAACAAATTTGCAATACAATTTAATAAGCGATTATATACAAGTGTGCAACATCAAACTGTAGTGCGAAAGCAAAGCAACAAAAATAACACAATCATACAAATATACAGTTCAATATGCTAGCAGACGTAGCTGCAAGTCAACTGTCTCAGCCAATCATTAGACTGTTCGGTTTCACTGCTCAACAATCATTATTTTAGCTTTCACATCATATAATCAAGTTACAGTAATGAATCATACGATATCATCAAATATTACAGGAAAACAATCGTAAATAATCTGCATACAAATAAGCCACACAAACGGGGCTAAATACTGGCTATTTCAAATAGCTCTCAGACTCTGTGAGTCCACACACAAAAGTCTCCTTCCCTCGTTATATGCTATAAGGGCCTACAATAGCACCCTTTTACCAGCGCTTTCCTGGGATCCACACGGGCCTCCCAATCTACTCAAATCTATGTCTAGAAGCTACACAAAGCACCCTAACATTATCACAAAAGTTAAATCTAAGGCTATACAATCTTGGCATTTTTGTATGCCATACACCAGGACCACACATCGACCGTTCAGGTCTATCTCAGAACAACAAGTGAAGTCAAAAGTCTCAACTACGCTCCTACATTGGACAATGACCTAATTGTCTTTTGGTCTAACCAATAGCCAGCACAGGATTCAATTTAATATGTCCTGATTAGTGTGGCGCTCAGCCCAAGACACAAACTCTGATTGGTTAGCATCTACTGACAGGTGTAAGCAGTGCCGTCAGTTAACGTAAGCAGTATTTACTATAGTCACACAGAGACAGACACAGCTACATATACTTGATTTACTTGACTTGACTTATTGCCGTTGCGACGATGGCGATGACACCGCGCGTTGGCAGCCCATATGCTGAACAGTGTTCCTCCATACCGTCTTGTCCGAAGTGAGACAGGAGGCCTCGTACAGTGAAATGTCCATATTGATAAAATTTTCACGAATGTTGTCAATTCATTTTTTCTTTGGTCTTCCCTTAGGGCGGTGACCGTGTGTATGCCCATGCAGAAGCACATATGGGTATCTTTCTGCATGCATGCGATTCACATGACCAAAGTATGTCAATCTGTGAGTCTGTAAGACTTAAACGATGTCTTTTTTAATGTCTAGCTCCTTCAACACTTCAGAGTTCCGTTTACAATTTCTTTTTTAATTCCACAGATTTTTCTCAGTACTGACATTTTAAAAACTCGTAACTTCCTTTTGTGTTCCTTCTTGAGTGTCCAAGTTTCTAAATAGTACAATACTATTGCACGAACCAGCGTTTGATACAGCAGTACTTTTGTTAACTTGCTGATGTCATTCGCCTTCCAGATGTTGTGGAAATTCCGTACAATACCTGCTGCTAGACCAGTCCTTCGGGCCACATCTAGGTCACAGCTAATATCCTCAGAAATGACCCCTCCTAAGTATACAAATTGCTCACACTGCGTTAGATCGCTACTCCCCAACTTGATCTTCATCTCCTGCCTTTCTCTTCTGATGCACTGCATTTCAGTCTTTGTACTACTGACTTTAAGTCCAAACCTATTGCTGGTTATGTAGACTTTACCAACTAACTGCTGCAGATCCTTGCTGCTTCCAGCTGTCAAGCAGATGTCATCAGCGAAACGGAGATTGGATATGTTGATTCCGGAGATATTCACACCAATTTCGTTGTCCTCCAGAGCTAGAGCTATTACTGCCTTTAGCATAAGATTGAACACTAATGGTGACAGCACACATCCCTGCATAACTCCAACAACCGTTTCAAACCACTCTGACAAGCCACCGTCTACTCGCACGGCACTCATGGTATCCTGATACAGAGCCTCCAGTAACCTCACTATTTTTTCTTCATATCCTACAAATCGCATTACTTGCCATAGTCCAGCCTCCGTAAGCTGTCGAATGCCTTTTGAAAATCAACGTAACAGACGTATAGATGCTTGCTGACTTCCGAGTATGTCTCTGCTATGCGTCTCAGAGTGAAAAGTTGACCAACTGTGCTGCGCCCTGCCCTAAAGCCGGCCTGAGCCTCACTAAGAACCTCTTCTGTTTTTTTTCCTTATTTTTTGCAGAATCACCATAGCCATTACTTTTCTACAGTGAAGTAATAAACTAACGCCTCTGTAATTATCACAACTCAATTTGTCTTTTTTCTTGTGAATTGGAATTATAAATGACTTTTTCCACATCTGCGGAAAGACTTCTTCTTTTCAGACCTTGCTGCAAAAAGTGAACATCATTTCAACCCTATCCTTCCAGCTGCCTAGATCTCTTCTGCAAATATATTATCTACACCTGGAGCTTTATTCGTCTTTAATCACAAACATGCGGTAGCACAGCCCTGTGTTAATGGCGACCGGCTAAGTAAAGGGAGAATGGCAAAATTCGACCCCGCGCAGATCCGAAACCCCTCAACCGATCGACACAAAATTTGAAAAAAATAATTAGATTGGCAAGACGACCCTATGTACAAAATTTCGTGCAAATCCGTCCATTGGGGGCCTCTCGGCAAATGGGTGAAATATAACGAAAATTTTTCTCCGATATATATACCTTTTTTTGTTGACCGACATACAGGTCAAACCGGCCGGCGGATTTTCACGCACGATGGCTCAAACGACGTGGTCTCACGCAAGGGTCAAGCGTTTTCAAAAACCAAAATTTGAAGGTAATATCTAACCCCCGAAAAATCCCCCCAAAGTCGAAAATTTGGCTTAAAAATGGACTTGATATTTTTCGGCCAAAAACGCTCCTGTATAAAAATTTCACCTATAAACGGCCCCTAATCGTCATCGTAGGCCCATAAATGTTGTATAGTAAATAGGCAATATGGCCTCGAGAATTCCAAATATGTGGTCATTTTGAACCCCCTACTCACAGGTCACGTGACACGGAGCATGCGCAGTGAACTTTTGGCCTTTAACATGGGCAAATGCAACTTTGAGGCTTTATATCGCCGTAACGGTGCAAGATAGACGCTTGGTTCCAATGGACCACCAATAGGAAACCACATGTGCCGAGTCCAATAGTCACGTGACCGATGACGTCACATGACCCCAAAAGGTCAAACTCGTGACCCCAAAATCTTTGAAGCCCCGTATCTTCGTATCTGTGCAAGATAGACGCATGGTCATCATTGACCACTAATAGAAAAGTGTTTACGCCGAGTCCGATGGTCACGTGACCGATGACGTCACGTAACCTCAAAAGGTCAAAGTCGTGACCCCAATATCTTTGGAGCCACACACCGTAACGGTGTAAGATAGATGCATGATTCCAATTTACCGCCAATAGGAAACCACATATGCCGAGTCCAATGGCCACGTGACCGATGACGTCACGTGACCCCAAAAGGTCAAACTCGTGACCCCAAAATTTTTGAAGCATCGTATCTCCGTATCTGTGCAAGATAGACGCATGGTCATCATCGACCACTAATAGAAAAGTGTCCACGCCGAGTCCGATGGTCACGTGACCGATGATGTCACGTAACCTCAAAAGGTCAAAGTCGTGACCCCATTATCTTTGGAGCCAAATATAACCGTAACGGTGTAAGATAGATGCATGATTCCAATTTACCGCCAATAGGAAACCACATATGCCGAGTCCAATGGCCACGTGACCGATGACGTCACTTGACCCCAAAAGGTCAAACTCGTGACCCCAAAATTTTTTGAAGCCCCGTATCTCCGTATCCGTGCAAGATAGACGCATGTTCATCATTGACTACCAATAGGAAAGATCTCTCGCCCAGTCTGATGGTCACGTGACCTCATCGGTCACGTGACTCCTAAAGATCAAAATTTTGATTCCAAGATATTTAAGGTTCATTGTCTTTATGGCCGTGGAAAGCAGATGTTTTATAATTGACTATTAACATAAAAACTTTGTTATTGTAATAAAACAGCAAATATAAATGTACAAAACATCAGTTTATACACTTGTTAATGGCGACCTGCATTGAGTGACACATAGAAAACAGCAAAAATCATAAAAAGGTGATATTATTCAACAGCACATTAACAGTTAGGCGATGTGATGGTGAGTGATATCACCTTTTTATGATTTTTGCTGTTTTCTTTGTGTCACTCAATGCAGGTCGCCATTAACAAGTGTATAAACTGATGTTTTGTACATTTATTTCTGTATGGCTGCTTCTACCTCTTCTCTCATAATGGTTGCTGGTATCTTTTCGTTGCGTCTTCTTACTGGAATTTTTGCAATTACAGTCTGATCAGTGTAAGTCTTTGGGTTATAAAGATCTCTGAAATGTTCTCTCCATCTCTTTTTGATTTGTTCTTTATCAGTTAACACTGCACCATCTTTATCTTTTATAATTCTTACTCTGGGAGCTTGTTTGCCATTGGCATAGATTTCCTTGTTTTTTTTGCATGTGTGCTTTCTCTACCTCTGCACATATGTTTCTTAAGTAGGTATCCTTGTCTACTTCGCACTACTTTTTTATTTCTTTGCAGAGATAATTATAATGCTTCCTGTTGTGTACATTGTTCTTCATCTTTGTTTTGACAGTCTTCCGCTTTTTCACCAACCTCCATGTTGCAGTAAAAATCCACTCCTTCGTTGGTTCGTTTTTCACTGGGCCAAGTTCGGCTTCAGATGTCTCATTAAATGCCTCTACCACCTCCATCCATAACTGCTCCACATCTTCCGAATTCTCTTGCTTGATTTTTTCTATGATTGGTACCAGTCTTGTTCCAACTTCTGACTTATATTCAAATGACACCAACGGGTCCATCAATCGTTTTGTGTCGAATCTCTTTACTTTTACATTTTTTTCGAAGCTTTCAACTTTAGCTTGATATTTGCTAACAGCAACTGATGGTCTAATCCAATATCGGCACTGGGATATGAACGTGAGTTGATCACACTACTCCTCCACCTGCTCGGTACAAGTATGTGATCAAACATATTATGGGTAAGTCCATCAGGTGACTCTCATGTCCACTGTCGGTTGGCTTTGGCTTGCCTGAAGCATGTATTTGTTATCACTAAGTTGTTTGCATTGCCGAACTAAATTAAACGGTCACCTGCTTCATTGCCATCCCCAATACCGAATTTCCCGACAGATCCGCCAGCATTTGCCCAATCAGCTCCAACTTTTGCATTAAAATCGCCCATCATTATATTAAAAGCACTGTGTTTTTGCTCATTTACAGTTGATTGCAGTAGACAGTAAAAAGAGTCAATGTCTTGCTGTGGTGCCTCAGAGGTTGGCGCATAAATCTGTATCACTACTAAATATCCGACAAATGACTTGAACCTCGCCAATAGGATACGGTCAGAAACTGGATTGTATCCGACAAGAGCTTTCTGAGCATTCTTACCTAGAAGCATGCCCACGCCAGACCTGCTAGTTTCCTCTTCCACTCCTTGAGCAATGAATTTGTAGCCATTTACACACAGCTTTTCAGCGCCTCGTCTGTGTGTTTCTGAAATTCCCAGAATATCGCACTTTCAGTTGTCAAGTTTTTTGGCCAATATATGTAACTGGATGTCTTTCCTGGCTGTGCAGACATTCCATGTTCCAATACTAACTATCTGCTTCGGACTTAGCAATTTTATTTCTTTTGACAACTTCGGTTTCTTGACTTTCTGAACACTGTTCCGCTGGTTTCCATGGTCTATAGGTGCACCTTCACTCGCGCAGGCGATCGACCAGTTCTCTCCTGCACTGCTGGTTGTATTACGCAGTTGACGTCATGGATTCCATATCCTGCTCACGAACAGCTGTTTACGCGTTTGCCGGTTTACCTTGAGCGTGTCGTTGCGCAGCCTCAATAAATGTTCTCTACTATACGTCTGACAACTCATATTGACGTATAAAACGTTTACCACACTTAAAAACGCTATAAAACGCATGACAACTACGTAATTAAAAACATAATAAAAACAACACGGTTGCCATGACGGTCCGCCTAATCACTAAATTATACGACGACAGTGATATGCAACCACCTTATTAGACAAACTCTAAAGTGGCTGGAGCTGCTATACACAATGACTGACAACAAAGTCGACGGTCTACATGACAAATAAATACAATACGCGACGAACGAACAGCGAAAATACGACACGAAAATAAATCGACGATGCCTTTCGCGTCAGTGTCATACACACACCAGTGGACAGCACCAACTGAACTGAATACGGTCCAACACAACCTGACACCCATTATAGCGATATTCAAATAGGAGTGTTCGATTAGACTCTATAAAAGAAAATAAAGGGGTAAGAGGCTCCTGGGTTACTAGTGGACGTGTAATGGTTTGAATTTGAGCCTGCTTCTTGCAGCTTAGTATGTGAAATATCACTTGGATCGTTTTCATTGATCGACATTATATTAAGTTTGTCAACACTGTTATTAAAAGAAAATGTAATGTTAGTCAGTGACCCAAGCATGAAGGCTGAAGCTCTAAACAAGCAATTTAAGTCAATGTTTATCAATAAGACTGACTTCAAGCCTGATAAACAGCACCCACAGTATCCGTCTATGACGCCGATAAACATTACGGCTCCTGGCGTACTGAAGCTGCTGCAAGGCTTAAATCCGACTAAAGCACCTGGTCCAGATAACCTTAGTTTCAGAGTATTGAAGGAATTAAGCTTACAAATAACTGAGCCTCTAGCGATTTTGTTCCAGAAATCTCTGATCGACGGGGAAGTTCCAATGGACTGGCGCATGGTTAATGTAGTACCGATATTCAAGAAAGGACAAAAATACGCATGCGCCAATTACAGACCAATTAGCTTGACTTGCATTATTTCCAAAGTCATGGAACATATTGTGAGAACTTCCTACTTATTCTGAAAAGTCAAAACAACCGTATTTTTATTTTGCAAGTATATACAGCTTTATTTACAGGAAAAGTATGCAAGTCACAAAAAACAAATAAGAAGGGGCTTTGAACCATGCAGAAATCTCTGCAAACTAAATGTCTATCAAACTCACAAAGATGTATACAATCAGTTACACTCAGAGACCAAACAATTACTTTACGCAGAGTCTCCGGCACTTCGTCGGCGTGGACATGGACCTCGGAGTCTGTCGGCGCTTGGATTCTGGCGGTCGATGAGTTCAGTCGCCACGAAGCTGGTGAGCTCGTCGTAGCCAACCGTCACGGACGCTGAATCAGAAATCTCTCCAAGATCACTTCACAGCTGTCCGTCTTCACGTGCGGAACACACCCGTTTTTCCCTTTTAGCACACATACTAATGGGCTTGCCATGGGGTTTTCGGATGGACGAATGATACCGTTAGCCAACATTTCCTGAATTTGTCTGTAAAAAGAGTCAATGTCTTGCTGTGGTGCCTTAGAGGTTGGCGCATAAATCTGTATCACTACTAAATATTCGACAAATAACTTAAACCTCGCCAATAGGATACGGTCAGAAACTGGATTGTATCCGACAAGAGCTTTCTGAGCATTCTTACCGACAAGTTTTTCGGGCACCCTGTATGCTGATAAACGTTTTGGTTTAAAACCCTCCATTAATGGAATGGAATGGAATGGTTAACCACATTTGAAAAAACAGGGCCCTCAGAAAAACAGTCCGCATATTTGTCCAAGAGGCTTAAAAGCTCGGCTTGCTGATCCGGACCCAAGTGCTGGATGCTACTGGGGTCTATCATCTTACTCGGCGTTTCTGGACAAGTCTGTCTATGCAAACTCAACGGTACAGATTCAATATGACCAAAATCATCGTCATTTTCATATACAACAGCAGTCGTCGCACACACATGAGCAACTATGTTATTAACATTAACATCAGAATCAGGTTCAAACTCGAAATTATTGTGGTCAAATCGATATTCTGATGCATCATAAATGACAGAATCAACGCGCACATGATATTTTCGCAAATGGTTGGCGTGATAATGACAAAAACGCCATTATAATCTACTTGGTAGCTATAGAGTGACTTAATAGCTACAATCGTTGCTGGTCCACACCACTTGGAAAATAATTTTAAAACGGTCGTGTCGGGTTGAAAAATTATCCGCACTACGCAAATTGTGGTATTTTTGATACCGCTCCTGCTCCCTATCGGAGTGGGTTGCCGCCTAATCTCTGGCAATTTCTAACCGTTTTGGACACCTTGTAGGTACTCGGTGGCCGACTTACAAAAACTCACGGGAAGTTTTTCCGTGCCAACCCAGTGGTTTTTGAAGATCGACAGAGGGCCACGAGGCAACCTGCCAAATACCAGAGTCCATGGTGAAAGCCCTGTGGTGGCATTTGTGGACTCACGTAACGCTCATAACACGCTAAGCACGTACTGGTCCCACTGGTTAGGATGATTCATCGCTAACTTGCCAATAATGGTCTTGACGTTGCCCACACCCCTCTCTGCTAAACCTGTAGCATTTTGGTGCCAGGGACTGTTAAAACGAGGCGAGCAACCTAGCCTTTTCTCAAATTCTTTGGTTAGTTGGGCAGTAAAATTCGTTTCCGAATCCGAAAACAAATGTGAACTTACCCCCGTAAACTGCCAAATACTCAACAAAGCATCACACACAGCTTTAGCATGCATAGCTTTTATCGGCACACAAAACAAAAAACGGCTAAAACTATCAATGGCAATGAACGCATAGTTAAATTTGGGTTTTAAACCCTCGCCAGATACAAAGATGGCAAAGAAGGAATATCGGTACACGGAATAAGAATAAACAACCTGCGATTTGCGGATGACATAGACATAATCGAGGAGAATGAAAGCACCTTGGAAAGGACAGTTCATTCACTACATAAAGAAGCAATGAGGTATGGGCTAATGATGAACACCGACAAAACAAAGACGATGGTATTTGGTGATAAGCAAATATCAAGTAAGATAT